>Ga0136601_1000008_pt1 | contig 116396 bp, 139 predicted proteins | sample AntRauMFilla2699_FD_181020 | JGI IMG/M metagenome (GOLD analysis project Ga0136601, IMG submission 181020) | Saline lake microbial communities from Rauer Islands, Antarctica - Metagenome Filla 2 #699 | ecosystem: Environmental > Aquatic > Non-marine Saline and Alkaline > Saline | place...
TTATGCGATCAATGGTTTCTGTTTTGATTTCCCTTGAAACTTTGAATTTCTTTTTTGCCATATGTAATATTATATATTAGTTAATAATTACATAGAATAGTTGTCTGAAGAAAGGGGTACCTTTCATGGGGCAGGTAAATCAACACTCTGGACTTCGCTTTTAAATAAATATCCAAATCAAATAGGGCTTATTCAGCTTGATGACTACTTTAAGAAAAAAGAACTCATTCCTCAATATAATGGATTTAATAACTGGGACCATCCAGAGGCACTTCATTTAGATCAACTCTATCAAGACCTATTACATTTTCAGCAAGGAAAGAGTGTTTGGATTGATACTAAAAATGAACTACTTAATCCAAAGTTTAAAGAAACAAAAAAACATATTTCAGTAGAGTTTAGCCCAAAACCAATAATGCTTGTAGAAGGATACTTGGTCTTACATGACTCTAAAATACGAAAACTCTTTGAAACATCCATCTGGTTAGATATAGACCAAACAAAAAGCTGGGAACGCAGAACCCATTTCAAGAAAGATGGATATTTAGAAAAAGTAATGCTCCCAATGAATGAAAAATTTGTTAAACCTTCAAAGCAATACGCAGAACATATTATTGATGTTACTGATATGAAAAAAGAAATAGTATTTGAACAAGTTGAGAATATTTTAGGTTTAGAAATACCAGAATAATTTCTTTCATAAAATAGCTTATGAAAGGTACCCCTTTCTTCAAACAACTATTCTACGTAATTATTAATTAAGTTAGAATAACAATATGGCAAAAAAGCATTAATAGATCACTTTCAAAAATATGAATAAGATGATAAAAAATAACGTAACTACACAAATTCATTCAGGAGTATATGGAATTAATTTCAATAAGCAAAAAACAAAAGTTCTTTTAATATTGAAAGCACGTGGACCTTATAAGGGTATGTATGATTTACCTGGAGGTAGAATAGAAGAAGGTGAATCAAAAGAATATGCCTTGAATCGTGAGTTTCAGGAAGAGGTTGGATGCGATGTAGAGTCTCATGAGTTTATGTATGATGACAATTATGAATGTTTATATGAGAGTCAGTCTCGTGGGAATGTTAATTTCCATCATACTGGAAGCTTTTATGAGGTTGAGATACCAGTAGGGGTTATAGTAAAGTCTGTACCAGACGGGCATGATTCTATGGGTGCTATATATATTAATTTAAGTGATATATCCGACAAAAAGGTCTTGGTGGCACCAATGGCCTTAAAGGCAATATTATCTGCTATTTAAGATTAAGATATAAATTGATTTATTTTATAAAAATGTTAAAATTACGAAAATGTAAAAAATCATAAAAAATGAAAGCAATTACGCAATGGCACGAAACGCATGAAATTACAGAAAAAAATATTACTTTTATAATGAAATATTATAAACCCAACTCTTATGAAATTAAGACAGAGCTTAGTTGGTTAACTACAAATATGTTTAATGCCAAAAAGTTTCATGACTCTCAGTACTCGTTTCTTGTTAATCTTGAGGTGAAGAGCTAAGCGTTTGTGACCATATGCTGGATGGTCACGAAGAACAACTTCAATCATTTGTTTGGTAGTCCAATCTTTTTCTGCTTGTTTGTGGTGATAGTATTGATGACTCCGCGTCATACCAATACGTGTTCCATCCATGTTTAACTTCGTGACAACCCCTTTTTAGCCTCTACCGACATTTTGATGGTGAGCTCTCCTATGATTTCTTTGAGTTGTTTATTCTCTTTTTTAAGCTTGTTGTGAGCAAGTGCGGAGACACTTGCTGTTGACTGAGAACCAAGCCACTTGTAAATAGTTGCGGTACTCACAGCATGTTCTTCTGCTGCCTGAGTGACGGACACACCATCAGTTTTGATGCGGGTGATAATCTGCTCTTTAATTTCTTTTGAAATTCTAAATCCTTTCTTTGCCATATTTCTATTTTAACTTAGTTGTTGATAATTAGTTTAGAATAGTTGTCTTAAGAAAGGGGTACCTTTCAAAGTTACTAGCAAAGTTTTGATCTGTTATAATGATAGAATGAAAAAATCACTTGTTATAATTCATGGAGGCAGTACTTATGATACTTATGAAGAATATTGGAAAAGCATTGAATCTAAAACTTTAACTATAGAATCTCTCAGTAGATTAGATTGGAAAGATTCCCTTGCCTTTAATTTACCTGAATTTCAAGTTCTTTTTCCAAAAATGCCAAACTCAAAAAATGCAAGATATCTAGAATGGAAATTATGGTTTGAAAAATTATTCCCACTTCTTAACGAAGAAGTGGTTTTGGTAGGACACTCATTGGGGGGAATTTTCTTAGCAAAATATTTATCAGAACATAATTTTTTCCCAAAAAAGATCGCTTCTATTCATTTAGTCGCTGCACCCTATGATACGGAAGTAATCACAGATTCTTTGGCAGATTTTGCATTAACTAATAAAGTTGAAAAACTATCAAAATATACGAATAATATATTCATATATCAAAGTAAAGATGATTTTGCTGTATCACTTAAGGATGCAGAAAAATATAAAAAAGATTTACCAAATGCAGAGCTTATTGTTTTCGAGGACAGAGGTCATTTTACTCAACCTGAATTTTTAGAATTAGTAAAAAATATAAAAAAATAGATTTGATTTTAACTATTTTAGTCAACTTTTATTTACTAATTGTTTTTTTTGTTATATTATTAAATAAAAAATTAATAGTCATGGAAAAAGCAATTATATCACTTGTAAGTCCAGCTGGACTTCCGCCAGAGCGATTCAGAAATCAATTACAATATGCAATTGAACACCTTTCTTTAATCTTTATTATAAAGGATTATGTTGTATACAGTGAAAACCCACCACCGCAGTTGTTAGCGGAAAAATTTGTACTGGGGTGTAATGATAGTGATTCTACGTTAATACTTCCAATTTGTGGGGGAAATATGATATACAAAACCTTAAATTTTATAGATTTTGCTAGTATTTTTGGAAATAAAAAAATTTTTTGTGGTACAAGTGAAATTGGAGCTCTAAATATATTCTTAAGTAACCTTACTAAATTACAGGTATATGATGGGCCACACATTTCATTTTTACATAGCAAGTCTTCACGTCCTTTAAATCAATTTACCATAAATTCTTTTTGGAATAATTTATTAAATATTGATTCTGGTAAGAAGTTTATAAAAAGAAACAATGAGAGATATTGTTTGTATCAAAAATCTCAGAATTTATATAGAAATATATATTCTGAGCCTGATAGGATATCACCGCAGAATAGAGACGTTGTATTTGTTAAAAGAAATGTTTTGATTGAAGGAAACTCACTCCCTATTTCATTAGAGGCCTTATATAAGATTTTTTCTTTAGGCTATGAGTTTGATTTGTCTAAAAAAATAATTATAACCGATACATTAGATAAATCACCAAAAGAAATAATAAATATATTTGACTTTTTAAGAAGTAATTTATCAAAAACTAATGGAATTATTTTTACTGCAAATGAGAGATCTGATAGAAAAAAAATTCTTTTCAAAAGCCTTAAGGACCCTCAATTTCTAGAAAGTTTTGTCAGTAAAATTTCAACGCTCTGTGATACTGACATTGCTTATGGTTTTCCTTATGGTCATTCAAAATATAGTTTCACACTACCTTTTAACCAAGATATTTCATATAATGAAAGGGTAATGACTCCTAAATAAAAAAGACCGATAATTATCGGTCTTTGTTTTTACACTTTTCTAATCTCTTCTAATATGTGATTAATTTTTATGATTTTATTTTCATCTAATCCATATTTCTTTAAAAGACTACTATCGTCAAGGAGTATTTGAATATCTTTGATCGACAAAATTTCACCAAGTTTGGTTAATTCTTTTCTTGTAGATATTTTATAGTCCAACATATTTTTGAAAACTACGTTTCTATAAAAAATTGCTATTGACTCAGGGTTTTCTAATGTGCTGAATTTTTCAATATCTAGGCATAAGGCCAAATCTTTTCTCATTTCTAATAGTAGCTCTAAGTAGTATTTATTACCATTATATAGGTTAGCGTTAGAAATGCTTGTGTAAAAGTTTTTACAAAGGTTTTCAATCTCTTTTCTTAAAAATATTTTTTTCCCAAATGACACTGTTACATAATTTTCAAACATAGGAGCATTCTTAGAAATCATGTCATTTATTGAACTACTTAAGACAGAAAGCATCTTTTTAATTACTTTCTTATCTTTTGCAATCCCAACAATGAATACTTCTTCTCCAGAAGGCAAAAAACATATTTTTTCAATCTCACTTGATTCAGAATAATTTTTAAGCCAAAAACCAATTATCCTATTATATACATCTACAAGGTTTTCAGCCTTAGATCTTCCGTTGTAAGCAACATAGACTCCGAGATTATCAATGTCCCCAGTTGCTGCAAATAAGTAATAATCCTTATTATCAAGGTACTCTTTAACTAGAGCACTAATTTTTTTGCTATATATTCTAATATTTTCCATCTTTTTTGTTTTTTATTTATTATATAAATATAGTATATTTAGTCAACTTTTGTAGCATTGCAGCGTCAAGTTTACAGTGGATAACTTTTCTAAGCGTTGAAGGGGTGTAACCCCTTCCATACCCAAACCTCGATGTTTCCTCCTGAAATTGTAGTAATACAGAAAGAGATTCAGCTTGTACTGAAACTCATCATGACTCAGCTTTGGATGAAATCCAAAGCGTAAACACTTCTCGTTTAAGGTTCTGTGGAATCTTTCAATCTTTCCATTCTCTTCAGGGCAATAGGGTGTATTAAGTCGTTGTTCAATATCATGTTGTTTCATATACTTTCGCACTTGAAGACCACGAAACTCAGAACCTTGATCAGTACGTATCTTTTGTATTGGAAAAGGAGATTTCGTTCTCACTTTTTCAAGAAAATCTAAAGTGTTTTCTTGGTTTGCAGTATTGTAACGATACATGAAAACCCAACGCGTAGCATCATCAATGATGGTATAGATGACCTGCCCTTGTTTGTATACAAAGGGATACTTCGTATCCATTTGTAGTTCTCTTCCTGGTACTTGATGAGCGTAGAGTCGTTTCTTCCATTTCTTACGTGTGTGAGGGTATTTGGTGGTGTAGCGAACGTCGTTACGTTTCAGTATTCGATAGATAGTTGAAGCATTCAATGTAATGTTGTTTTCGTATTGCAAATGGTCTGCAAGGGTTTGAACTCCATCATTCCAGTATGTTTTTGAGAGTTGGATGACAAGAGATTCAAGTTCTTCTGATGTTTTGTTGTGAGTTACATATTTTGTCTTTCTTTTCTTTCGTAATAAACCATCAATACCAAATCTTTTGTATCTATTTATCCATGTATGAATAGTTTGCCTTGAAACGTTCAATTCTAAAGCAACAGAGCTGACGCTCTGTTGCTTTTTCATAATCATTTCAATTTTCTCAATTTGCAGGTTCATATATCTTGTATCATAAGTATTCATTACTTAAAGTGTAAAGTTTATTGCTGCAATATTAACAATTTAATAATTTGAGGTCACTGTTTCTTTGTGGTTTTACATAGTGAAACTATCAGCAGGGTAATATGTAGGAATATAGATAGTAGCATCATTCTTTTCTTTAAAAATAGTTCTGACATCCTCTAAAACCTATATTCTATAACAAAAAGTTACGTATCCTAACCATGAAGTGACCCAGCTTCTAAAAGCCTTATGTATATAGGGCTTTTAGTATAACCACTTCAGGACTACGGAACTTTGTAAAATAAATGATTAGAAATTATTTATTGCTATTTAGATTAAAATTAGTATAATGTTAAAAACTAAAACATTATAGATATGCCAGAAATAACACTATCATTTCCCGACCAAGGAGACATTATTCTTCCAGAACAAATGTCTCGCACTATGTACTGCAAAGATTGTGAAGAAGAAATTCACATAGGCAGGGCAGAACACATCCTTCTCCATGAGGGAGATCACGATCATACTCAACTGTTCAAGAAAGATTTTTGCAAAGAAGAGTTTGTGCTTGGCTATTCGCCTCAATTTATTTCCAATCTTGATTTTGAACAATTAGATGATGGTAATATTAAAGTCTACTTTAAACACGTATGTGGAATAGAAGGCTGCGGTTATCATGTTCACGAATCTGAATTTCAAGGAAAAAAGAAAGTTGAGTTTATTAAAATCCATAATAAAGAGTTATTTCTTAATGAGTTTTTGAAACTCCATAAACAAAAAAACCCTGAGAAGTATGTAAAAGTTATAAAGTAACTATTACATTTAAATAAACCTAAAAGACTAGTAGAAATACTGGTCTTTTTTATATAAAATTTTCTGAATGAATTATCTATAAAAGTTGGGTATTTAAAAAACACTCAGTGGGCTTGAGATATGGGAAAAAGAATCAAGAGCTCAAACTTCTCTAAATTGTCTGTTATGACAATTTAGAGGTTAAGCAAGGACCGTCCTTGCTTACCTTGTCTTTTTGGGGTGTTAGTTCACTCGCTTTAATTCCTAATGCAAATGAAGCTGCGTTTAGAAAATATGACCGAAAGAATATTAACGAATATACAATATCTGCAATCTTAAGAATTGCTGAAGTATATGCACAGAAACAAGAAACAAAAAATTACAACAAAAAAACTCTCCAAGAAAATCTCTTTAAATTAAAAGAGCTCTCTCAAGAAGAGGATTTTACTAAAAATATTAATCAGTTAAAACAAATACTTGCTGATTGTGGAATCGTACTTGTATGTATTCCTGGATTTAAAAATACTCATATACAAGGAGTTACAAAATGGATTAATAGTGATACTGCTTTGATTATTCTCAAGACTACAAAACAAAGTGAAGACAAGTTCTGGTTTACTCTATTGCATGAAATAGGGCATATTATCAAGCATAGTAGTAGCAAGAAAAAAACATTCATTGATATTGACGATTCAGCTGATAATGAGCAAGAAATAGAAGCAAATGATTATGCGAATAAATTTCTTATGCCAGGATTTAACAAAGATAAACTAAATGAATTTGTAAAAAGTAGATCATTTAATGTAGATCTTGCCGTAAGAAATCTTGCGAAGGAATACCAAGTATCAAAATCAATAGTTGCAGGTCGAATTAACTATGAACTTAAAGATAAAAAAGAAGTATACAAATATACTAATAAACATATTAAAAGAATTAATTATCACTCATTTATGGCAAAAGCTACTGTTTAGTAGCTTTTTATTACGGTCTTTAGTCTCTTTAGGAATAGTAAAAAGACCTTATTTATTAAGGTCTTTTTGGTTCAGATATTTTATACCAATCGTAGTAAACCTTTCAATTTTTTGATTGAATGTTCTTTATCAACCTTATTTTTTTCATACTTTGTTTGTATCAAGAGTGCATCAATACCCTTTGATTGAGCAGAGCTATAATCCCATTTATAACTATCACCAACCATCAGTGCTGATTGTTTAGATAGACCTCTTTCTTTCAAAATCTTCTCAATATATTCACCTTTTGAACTTGGTATTTCCTTTGTTGCGTGAACTTCATCAAAAAACTCTTCGAGATTAAAATGAGTTACTTTTTTCTTTAAAATTTTATGAGCCTTTTTTGTTGGGTGTGGAGAGGTAGAAAGAATAACCATTATAATACGTAATGATTTAAGTTTCTTCAGTGTTGAAAGTGTACTTGGTATCAATTCAAGGTGTTGTTCATATTTCTTATATCGCTTGTCTTTATATATCCAGACAGGATGTCTATCTCTTTTTGTTGTCTTTGGATACCACAGAGTTCCGTCAGCATCGAAGAATATAATCTTTTTCATATATTCATTATATATTACTTTCAATTAAAACTGATATACTTAAAAAATGAATAAGGTTCTTATAATTGTAGATATGCAAAACATCTTTTTGAAAAATATGTCATCAAAAAATAAGAAGATTTTGATACAGAATCAATTATCTGTTATCAAAGCTTGTGTTAAAAAGAAAATACCTGTCATTGAACTAGAATATGATGTCGTTGGTATGACAAAGGCAAAAACTATTTCAAAACTACATAATCTATACAAACCAATTTATACTGTTGTAAAAAAAGACAATGGTGGATTTACAAATACAGACCTTGAAGATACTTTGATTAAAATGAAAGTGAGAGAAATCATTCTTATTGGTATCAATGCGAATGGTTGTGTACAGGATACAGCGATGGGTGGAATAAATCGTGGTTACAAAATAACCACCGTGCTTGATACAATAGCTAATGTGTGGAGAGATGATTTGAAATTATCAAAAAGCAATCATATTTGGTATCAAGAAAGGACAAGTCTATTTGAATCGACAACTGAATTTATTAAGCATTTATAGTGAAACTGAAAGTGTACTAAAAAAGAACCCATTGTCGGATTCTTTTTATTTAGATATAGTGAAACTACCAGTAGAGTAAAACATAGGTATATAAATAGTAGCGTCATTCTTTTCTTCAAAAATAGTTCTGACGTCCTCTACGACGCGACCCAAAATAAAAAGTCCTTATTTATAAGGGCTTTTTAGTTATAAAAATGATACCCCTTTCGGGACTACGGAACTTTTAAATATTTTATCGGAACAAGTTAGTAAAAAAATCTCTTATCATTATAAAAATACTTTTCTTTTCTTGAATTTCATTTTGAATCTCAAGAGCGTGACCTCCATCTTGTTTAGCTTCTTGGTCCATATGATCCTTACCTTCCGCAACAGCAATAGAAAGTTGTTCTGGTGTTATATATTTAGGTTCAAATTCATAACCTAATCTATCGAGTTGGCGTACAAATGCAGACATATGATTTTTTGATTGTTTTAATAGAGTATTATACGCAAGTTGTAAATCAGTTTTATCCGTGGCTTGACCATGTTTAATAAGGTTTGCCATGTTTAGATCTTCAACCATGGCTCCAACTTCAAATGCATCTTTATCTGATTGCTGTCCTTTTTCTTTTAATTCAATAAACAAATTAGTAAAAAATGGATCTGTGAATGTTCCAATTGATGATTCATCAACAACAGGATCAGGAATTTCATATCTATCTAATAATTGATCAAACGCATCCATGTGAGTTTGCTCTGATCTTGGAATATTTTTAAATACAGCTGATGGAGTTGTTTCTCCAAGAACGGTGTAAATATCACGAGCCAGTTTTTCTTCTTCTCGCATGTGTACCAATGCATCAATTTCTTCTTGAGTAAGTATTCCTTTCTCAAGAGAGGTAAAATCAACAGTATGTGAATCGTGTTCCATTTCTTGCTTCTGTTGGTTTTTTCCATAACCATTTATTTGAGCAAATGAATGAACTCCTAATCCTAGAAAAGTTACAAGAATTAAAATTTTTATTGTTGTATTTTTCATATTTTATTCAGTAGTTATTCCCTTAAATTGTTCATTGTGATGACGTGCTTCAGCATCAACTTTTGTTTCTTGGTCAACACCATCTTTGTGTTCTGGTTCTCCATAAATACTATAGAGCTTTATGATTGTGTCTCCTGTGTTGGTAATATTATGCTCAGCTCCAGCAGGAATAACAACAGCGTCATCATCTGCTACTGATGTTTCAATTCCATTAATGTAGGCAATCCCTGAACCTGATTCAATTCGAATGAATTGATCAATGGTATCATGTACCTCTTTACCGATATCTTCTCCTGGCTCTAGTGACATCACTACTAGTTGAAGATGTTTCCCTGTGTAGAGTACCTTACGGAAGCTACTATTTTCTAATGTTTTTTGTTCAATATTTGTTATGTATCCTTTTTTCATAGTGTTGTTTTGTTAGTTATTTTAAATAATTTAGTAATTAGCACGTGTTGATTCTGTTCCACGGCATCTTTGAGAGCAACATCTGCAAACCACACCATCCTGTGGCACCAGAGATACTGAGGCCTAGACCCACAAAAGCTGACATAAACAGAAAATTTGTATTTTGGGTTATAAGATTAAGAATGATACCTAAAAGTACCAAGAGCCCTGCCGTTAAGAAAACCTGCCTCATAATTGTCATTTTCGAAGATGACAGTGAATTAGTTGAAAATCCAGCTTCTTCCCATGCTGTTAATCCACCTACTACATTTATCATTTCAGCATCGAGTCCAGAAGCTATAAGTTTTTCAATAGCTTTTTCACCACGTTTTCCTGACCTACAGTGAACATAGATAGTCTGTTTGTCTTTAAGAGATGAAATATTTTTCTCAAGAACATCTAGGGGAATACTCTCGACACCTTCGATATGTTTCTCTGCATATTCAACAGGTGTACAGACATTAATGAATGCTACTGAGGAATTATTTTTTTCTACATCAAGTTTTTTTTAAAAAGTTTTACGGTTATATTTTTCATAATTTTAATTTAAATGTTTTTTAATACGAACGCTCATATCATAAACCTCGAGGTCTGGATATTCTGCTGCAATAATAGATGCACCAATAGCTGATCGATATCCACCTGCACAATGAACTACGACAGGCCTATCTGTACCTATTGAATCCATTGATTCTCTTAAAATAGAAAGAGGTATATTAATTGCGTGTTCAAATGCTTTTTTCTCGTAATGTTCATTTTCTTGGCGGATATCAAGGAATAAGTATTCGTGGTGATTTAATATATCTGATTCGACAGGAAGGACATTCATATCTACAAGATTGGTATCTGCGATATAGTATCCTTGTATATTTTCTTCATATCCAATTTTTTGAATACGCCTATAAATTTTCTGAGCAGATTCTTCTGACTCAACGATAAGTAAGAACTCTTCGTCTGGAGCAATAATACTTCCAAGCCATGTTTCAAACTTATCAGAATCATCAGCGGGTATATTTAATGCTTTTTTATACGAGCCAGATCTAAAAGCTTCGCTATTTCTTGTATCAATAATAAGAGAGTATTTCTCTTCAATTAGATCTTCAAAAAATAGCATTTTATCCTTAATAATTTTTTGAAAATCCGAAGCTCCATTTCTATTAACCTCAACGCAATGAGTAAAATACTTTGGAATAAAAGGTTGATCATTTAATAGGGTATTAACAAAGTCTTCTTTTGAAATATTTTTTTGAAGTGCCCAGTTATTTTTTCTTTGATTACCTAAGGTGTCATAAAGTTCTTTGCTAAGATTTTTACCACATAATGATCCAGCACCATGAGCTGGATAGATAACAACATCATCACTAAGAGTAGGTAATATTGTCATTATGGAGGTATGCATTGCTTCAGCGAGGTCTTTTTGTGCTTCTTGGGTATTACCTACATTTTCACGCAAATCAGGTCGACCAACATCACCAATAAAGAGAAAATCTCCTGTAAATAATACCTGCTCTTGGTTTTCAGTATTGGTAATCAAATATGAATTACTATCAGGGGAGTGTCCTGGTGTATGTAATGCTCGTATATTTAGTATATCTAATACTATTTCATCATTATGATTAAATGTCCGATGATCATAGCTAGGTCCTGCAAGTTCATTAATAAGAATCTCTGCCTTTGTTTCATTGTGAATTTGTAAGTGGGAACTCACAAAATCAGCATGAGGATGTGTTTCCAATACATATATGATCTCTGCAGAATGTTCTTTTGCAAAATCATAATATTGCTGAGGGTTACTAGCCGGATCAACTAGAGTTATTTTATCCTTACTAAGAATTGCATACGATGCATGGGATAAATGTGAATCGTAAAATTGTTGTATTTTCATAATATTTTTAGATTAATTCAATAATTGATTTCGCTACTTTAATAATCTTTTTATTAGAGACTGTATATATCTGACAATTACCTTCACGAGAGCATGATACAAAACCTGCATTTTTGAGTTTTGACAGATGTTGTGAAAGGGCTGATTGCGATAAATTACACTTTTCTAATAGTTGACTTACTGAATGTGGTTTTTCTAGGCACACAAGCAAACGTAGTCTTTTTTCATTTGATAAAACTGATATATCCATGTAATCTATATTAGCATACTCTAATATAGATTACTAATTCAATTTAAGATCTTATTTTTTTAATATAAGTTCCGTATCCTAACCATAAACTAACCCAACCTCTAAAAGCTCTATTTATATAGGGCTTTTTGCCTACCCCTTTTGTGACTACAGAACTATTATAAAAAAATACCCTCATTACAAGGGTATGGGTATTAATTCTGATGTCTCTCAATCAATTTTCTTAAAAATCGTTCATGCTTTTCTCCCTTATTCTTGATGATTTTTTTCAATAAATCATCATCACCTTCAGGTTGTTGAAGTTTTTTTAAGATTTCCATTTGGTCTAAGCAACTTATGTCATAAGTAAGACAATGAAACTCTTCGCAGTTATGAATATCTAAACCGTTTGAATAATCACAAAAGGCTTTGAACATATCCACAGAACTAACAAAGTGAATATAGAGCGGGATGTAGTTTTTTTCATACTGAAATTCTTCATCACCACTGTCTAACATTTCTTGCTCTTTTTGATTTCTTTCAAATTCGTCCATTTCTTCGTCCTCTTCCTCCTCCTCACAATACATACCAATAGGGTCATTAAGAAAATCAGTAACATCTTCTTTAAAATTGAGAACAGTACAGTCAAAGTTATCATTCTTGAAAAGAAGGGTATACGCACTCGAGATAATATCAGCTTCATTAACAAGGTCAGTAATTTGATGTACTAAGTCTTGGTTATGAGATACTCGCTGAGTATCCACATAGCAAATTAATAAGTATCCAATCATGAGTTAATGTTTTAAGTTTATTTCATATACATTATACAATATTTTATATTTTTAATAAATAAAAAACACCTTGAATATATAGTGATTGAGCTTATATAGTGGAACTAGCAGTTGGGTAAAACGTAGGAATATAGATATTTATGTTATTCTTCTCTTCAAAAATATTTCTGACGTCCACTAGAAGCCATATTCTATGGAAAAAAGTTCCGTATCCTAACCATGAAGGGACCCAAAAATAAAAACATTCAAAAAGAACTTGTGTAAGGTCTTTTTGGTTCTAATATTTTTTTAACTCTCTTTCTCTATTTCCTTAATAATTCGTTTTTGCATTTTTTCGTCAAGACTCGAAAAAGGCTGAATAACGACCCAAGGTTTTTTTCGTTTAATAACAATAGTCGGTTCTTCTTTATAGTAAACGGTATCAATCATATCTTGAAAGTTTTGGCGAGCATCACTGGCTTTTATTATTTTCATGATTTGATTTTATCATTTGTACAAAATATAGTAAAGTAATATTATGTATTTTGTACAACTTGTAATATTATGTTACACTAAGGTTATCAGATGAATTAGTCATTCATTATTGTTCATTATTGTTCATTATTGTTCATTATTGTTCATTATTGTTCATTAATTTAAAAAAGTATCATGCTAGAATATTCAATCTATTTTATTATCGGAGCTTTAATTTTTGGAATTTTTGGATTCACTAAAATCGCAAGTGGATTTGCATCAATTGCAAAAATTCTCTTTACTATTTTTATTATTCTTTTTGTTGCTTCATTTATTTTTTAAAAGATATGTTTTTTGAAATTTATTCATTAAGATACAAAAAATTATGAAATCACAATTTACGAAAAAAAACGAAAAATATAATAACGAAACGTTGGTAATTATCTCTTCAACACACTCTGGAGATATCCATCATATTTTAAACAACACTGTTGATCACATCGAATCAATTAACATTAAACTCGTACCTTATCCTGAAAAACATGGTCAACTGACTCAATCAGGTAAAAACGGAAACCTACAAAGTTCTGGAATGGTATACGAAAGAGATTACGAAGAAGAAATTTCTGAATATATTAAAACAATCACGCAGTCTATTCAAGATTATATAAAGACACATGATAATTCAATAACGCGCATGATTGTTGCAGCCCCTGCATCAATCCATTCTGAATTATCAGATGCCTTGTTAGATACGTTACATAATGTGCATCTCTTTGAAATAAGTCTTATTGATGGTAATTATACTAAAACACCATTACAGGATGCACTTTCTATTCTTGATGGAAAAGAACTAAACGCAAATATTTTGATGAAAAATATTAACTAAATTTATTCGCTTAATCTAAATATAAAACTATGACAAATAATGATACACACAAGAGTTCAAAAGAGCATATTGATGCTGCTGAAAAAGAAATCAATTCAGCTCACCAAGAAAAAAAAGAAGAATTACAGGAATCAGTTGAAGAAAAAAAAGATATTGTAAGAGAAAAAATAAACGACATTCGAAGTAATATTGCCGACAGAGTTAATCCAGAGAATTAATTATTGTTGGTGTTAAAATTTCAGAGATTAATATTTTATCTAGTGAAAAAGTAAGAAAATTCTAATTTATACGTCAAGTAAGATTACTAAATGCTAAGTTATTCAATTTCTTTGAGAACAACACCCAAATTAACAACTAACTAAATAAAAACATGAAAAAAGGATATAAAACAAATATTGAAAACGATACCTTAATAAACAATAATTTCAGAAAGGTGCTCTATACAGGAGAACATCTCCAATTGGTCTTAATGTCACTTCAGACAGGTGAAGATATTGGAAAAGAAGTTCACGAAGGCATTGATCAATTTATACGAATTGAATCAGGCTCAGGGACTGCTTATATTAATGGAATAGAGACAGAGGTGAAAGATGGTGATGCTATTGTTATTCCTGCGGGGGCAGAACACAACATCACGAATACAGGTTCACTAATTATGAAGCTGCACACGATATACGGATCACCAGAACATAAAGATGGTGCTATTCAGGAGACTAAAAAAATTGCAGAAGAACAACACCACAAAGAACAATTTGATGGAGTAACTACTGAATAATTATATGAAGCAAGCAAACCCAAATAAAATCGACTCTATGGAAAATTGGCGTAACGAACATGGTACACCTGATTTTGACTACTTACGGTCTCTTGTGCAGAGTGAAGAACCCCGAGAACTTGAAAAACTTTATTCGATCGCAAATGATTTGAATGTAACGTATCACAAAAACACCACACCTAATGATCTTTTAGAAAAAATACGATTAGTGACACAAACGGGTTCTTACAAAACTACGTAAAAAATGGAACAGAGAATCATTCAAAAAATTATCAATTAATTTTTTAACAATTTTAATATGAAAATACTATGACTATACCCTACAACATTAAGTACACAAACATTGAACAATCAGAAGCAATTGACAACTATATCGAAGATCATTTAGGTAAACTAGATGCAGTTGTTCCAGATAGCGACACTTCTGCTCAGGCTCAGATTGAATTAGAAAAAACTATCTCTGATCAGAATAATGGTGATATTTATAGAGCTGAAATTAACCTCCATACAGCAACCGGTAATTTCTTTGTTGATGAAACTGATTTCGATATTTTTGCAGCAATTGTTAAACTGCGTGATGCGATTATTCGTGACGTAAATAAGGAGTCTGAAAAACTGCGTGACAATTCACACGATGGGGCAAGAGAAATTAAAGATATACTTCACGGGAAGTAGGATTTTATGCGTGACAATTAGACGATAAGGGTTGGTGCGGATACAGAATTAGGGAAAACTAAATAACAATAAAATACCTCACCATAATATACTTTCTATACAAGAAATAGTGAAACCTCAGTAGGATAAAACGTAGGAATATAATAGCCAGATTATTCTTTTCTTCAAAAATAGTTTGACGTCCTATAGCGGGGCCATATCCTATCACAAAAAGTTTTACACACTAACCACGAACTGACCCATTTTTTTAAAGCCTTATTTATATAGTGTTTTTAGTTTGAACTATTCAGTAATACAGAACTAATACTTGATAAGTAATATAGGAGACTGTATAGTAATAAAAAAGAAGTAATAACTAAATAATATATCAAAATGAAAAATAATAGCGAAAAAAAAGCTGAAAGCACGAGGATGAAACTTCATATCTTGGTTGGTAATTCTGAGAGGTTAGAAAAAAGATCAAATATGTGCGGCGGAGTAGCTCATCATGTAGAAGCCGCTAAGAATGCCGAAAATGAGCTTGGTAAGTTTCTCGACGAATATCCTGAAATGCAGGAAAAGGTAGATGAAGCTCAGGATTATTTCCATAAACTTCTATATTTTTAATTTAAAACGTAATAAAAAAAAGCTCAAAAACATAATTTGAGCTTTTTTATTTATAAAAAGTTCCATGTCCTAACCATTAAGGGACCTAGTCTCTAAAACCCTATTTTCTTCTAAGGTTTTTATATAACTTGAGTCAAAAAGAATGTAACTAACAATATATTTTTTATGTTTAATTATTTTTATACTCACGTACAAACAATAAATCTTTTATTGTTTCGTTTTGCTGTACACGTGTTCGTTTTTTATGTGAAGCGTGCTGTATTATAAAATCATTTTGAATACTAAACGAATTGGATGGACAGGCAACGATAATATCATAGTCAGGATCTTTTTTTCCGTTTGAAAATCGACGAACTCTAAATTCATGAACAGCAAGGGCTTCGCAGTCTTCAAGAAGGTAGTGTGCCTTTGCTCCAATTCCAATAATTTCTTGCGCATGTGGATATATCTTCTTGATAGAGGAATCACTAATATATATTTCACTGGCATCATCCTCATTATTTGGGGTAAAAATATTGCGAATAATTTCAAGGCCTGCAGAAACTCGCGAGTAAGATGAATTGGATATTATTCGTGTCTCTGTATTATATTCCCAGACCTTACTTAAACTCGATTTTCCACCGATACATACACCGACAGGGATAGGTGTGCCTAATTCAGGTAACCACAGTTTGAGTCGCACCAAGGGGTCTTTGGTCCCTTTTGAAATACTTGATGCAGCAAAGCGAGCACAGTTCGTCGTTTTTTTGGAAAAAGGACTATAGGGTATTTCATGTTGGTCTTGTATATATTGGATATGTTTATTAATTTTTTTATGTGAAACCGCATTGTTATATGAAAAAACAAGGCGACCTTCACCATGTGTCTCATTTGGGTGTGAACCAAGATAATGTATTATCTCACTTATGTTTGAAATAATTTTTTCTCCTTTGTTGTTTACCTTGACCTTGGCTCGAATAGGAATGGTTAATTCTGGGTCTGTGTGCGCTGATCGTGCTCTTCCAAAACCAGGAGACGTCATATATCGACCAAAATCAGTATAACTAATAGACCCATCACGCTCAATGATACAGTAGGCACTATGACCATAACGATATTTACAAGATTGAGAACCCGAAATTTTATCAACAATCCTACCGTACCATTTGGGCACATTTTTGATTGATGTATCAGGCCAGGCCAAGATCAAAATAATTGAGTACTTTTCATTTTGATAAAAAGGTATTAATGGCATAGATTTAGGACGTAACATAGTTATACATTATCATATCTTTCTTTTAAATTGAAAGAGATTTAAATATATAGACATTATTCCTAGTTTATGTAAATCTGTGATGTATGAAAGAACTTATCATAATAGGGGCTGGGCAGTCTGGCATTGCTTGTGCTATTGAAGCTCAAAAAAAGAATCTAGATTATCTACTCATTGATAAGCATGACTCATTTGGTGGTAGTTGGCTTGATTATCCTGAAAAAACGAGGTTGTTTTCCCCTTGGTTTGCGAGTATGCCTCATAAAAAAGCCAATAGAGTAAATAGTCCAAATGAATATCCCTTACGTGATGATATTTCATTGTGTCTGCAAAATCTTGGCACACAAGAAAAAGTTAATTTCTGTGGAGGTGTAACTCTTTTAAAAGAGGGTATCTCATATAACAATCAAGATAAGTCTTTTTTGATAAAAACAGATGTTTCTAATTTACGTTCAAGACGTGTAATTTTGGCTCTAGGTCCCTATTCTCATATAAAAAATGTAAACCTTCAGGGTGAAGAAAATTTTAAAGGAATAGTTAAACACGCTCATTTATATAAAAAACCAGAGAAATATCCTGATGTAAGAAAAGTTGTTGTTGTTGGATCCAGAAACAGTGCTATTCAAATAGCCTATGATTTTCTAAAAAATGGAAAAGAAGTAATTCTTTCGTTTAGGGGAGAGAAAATATTTTGGATAAAAAAGAAAATATTTGGAAAATTTGTTCATTATTTTCTTCATAACTTAAAACTAGATTATGTAATTGATTTTTTTCGAAAAATTTTTTCAATTCAAGATAAGACGGTTTTTGATGATGGAACATATCAGTCTATTTTTGATTCTGGAAAGATTCTTCAAAAAAGTTTACCTGTGGATATAAAGGGAAATGATATTACTTGGGAGGATGGGACAGTAACTAATAATATTGATCTTATTATAAAGGCTGTTGGGTATGAAAAACAAGAGATAACGCTTAAGCGATATATAGATAAAGAGACATATACGCTCTTTATTAAAAAAAAGATTCCTTTAATTTTATGTGGTATGGGGAAAACAGTTCGGTCATCAGTTCGATGGGCAGAGCGTAATGCAAAAAAAAGTATTTCGCGTATTTCGTAATTATACCAAATTTCTCCCAAATATTTTTTATAGATGATTGCTGATATTTATACTGTTGGGATAATAATTAATGATTATTTTAGACCAGAAAGGTAGATATATATAAGGTTAATCTAAAACTCTTTTAAAATAGTGACTGCTAAATGTAGAGAATTAATTACATTTCACGAGATACTGTATTTTGCTCAACATATAATAGTATATAATCTATATTATGAAATTCATTAAAAAATACAAAAAATTAATCATTACTCTTGGGGCCTTTCTATTAGTAATAATTATTATTTTTATTATTCGAAGTAACCGCTCGGGTGAAGAAACGGCAACAACCTTTGCGGTCGTCCAAAGTGTAGAAACAGGAACCGTTTCCTCAGGGATTGAAACAACAGGAACAATTGTTGCTGCGCAGAAACTTGATTTAGATGTCTATAAACAGACACAACGAATTGAATTGGTGAACGTTGTCAACGGAGGACGCGTTAATGCAGGGGAAACAATCTTATCTTTTGACAAGAGTCGCGCCAATGTAAATGTTCAATCGTCCCAAGTAAAACTCAACCAAGCCCGACTTGGCTTGCAAGAAATACAGGAAAATATTAATGATCCTGATATTGGTATTCGCAGTCTTGATCAACAAATAGAAAATATCAAAACATCATTGGCACAAAGAAGAGAAGATAAGATCGATGCCTATATTGATTTTTTGAATCAAGACTTAAAATTAGAACCTGAAAATAACAATGACAATGGGTTACCAAGACCAAGCATAGCAGGGTATTATAATAATGTTATTCCAGGAGAGTATTTTATCGAAGTCTATTCATCCAGTGCAGACTCTGGATACTCATTTCGTTATAGCGGACTATCATCAGGAACAGAAACTATTTTTCTTAATACCCCAATTGAAATTGGAAATTCAGGAATTGAATTAATTTTTTCTGATAATATAAAAAATAATACCGAGTGGATTTTATCACTACCAAATACTTCAGCCAGCACTTATTCAAAAAACAAAGAAGACTATGAAAAATTAATCATTGAACTAAATCGAAAAATTTTATCTTTGGAAATCGATTTGGAAAACGCTCTACAGACATTAGATGACGAATCATTTTCCGATGGAGCTGATTTTAGATCTTTGACCTTAAAACAGGCACAATCGGAGCTTGCCCAGGCACGTGTCGAGCTATCAGAAAATATTGATGTTGTTCAAGATCAAAATATTGTCGCTCCATTTTCAGGGACGATTGAAGGATTAGAGAATGTTGTTGTTGGTGCGACGCCAACACGAGATAATAATGATCCAATTAGTTTTGGAACATTGATCTCTGATGATTTCTTGGTGAATTTTTCATTATCCGCCGTTGATGTAGCACGGGTAGCAATTGATCAAAAAGTCATTGTTGAAATTACGTCATTTAATAATAGTGAACCACTAGAGGCTTTGATAACTCAAATCAGTTCATTACCCCAAAGCGATAGCATCGCACAATATAAAGTTCAGGCTTTGATTAATGTTGATACTGTAAAGAGTATTTCTCTACGTGAAGGATTGTTAGCAGATATTCAAATTGTCCAAGAAGAAGTCTTTGACGTTCTGCGAGTTCCAAAATCTAGTATTCGCTTTGAAAAAGGAAGGGCCTATGTTGATGTCGTTGATAGATTAAACGAGGAACAACAACAATCTGTTGCGGACAGAGGGATCATTCGCTCAGATAGAGGAATATTTCCATCGTATCCAGTAGAAATAGAAATTGGAATTATTGGAACCTTTTATACCGAAGTCAGATCTGGAATTGAACAGGGAAATCAAATTATCGTAACACAAAATGATGCAGAAACTGGTGTTGTACAACAATCAGATTTCAGAGGTCGACCACGTGATAATGACGAAGGAGGACGTCCTGAATAGTATGACAACAATAGCCAAAAATATAATTTCAGTTCGTAATCTGTACAAAGATTTTATGCTGGGAACGGTGACTATTAATGTGTTAAAAAATCTTTCTTTCGATATTGAACAAGGCGAGATGATAGCTATACTTGGTAAATCAGGATCAGGTAAATCAACCTTGATGAATATGATTGGATGCCTGGATGTCCCAACCAGTGGCGAATATTATTTTGATAATAAACTCGTTAGTTCCTTATCAGAAAATAAACTGGCAGAATTACGTTCGATTGATATTAGTTTTATTTTCCAGTCATTTCATTTATTACCAGGAAAAACCATTTATGAAAATGTGATGCTACCCTTACATTACCAACGAAAATTTAAAGGTAGCAAAAAAGAATTTACTGAACTAGCATTAAATAGGGCACAATTGGAACCAGAACAGTGGCATAAAAAACCTAGCCTGCTATCAGGTGGACAACGCCAGCGTGCAGCTATTGCACGTGCATTAGTAGCTCAGCCAAAATTATTATTGGCGGATGAGCCAACAGGAAATCTCGATACCAAAACAGGGGTCAATGTATTGGAAGAATTACGAATGTTAAATACCGAATTTGGTACAACGATTGTTATCGTAACGCACGATGAATATATTGCAGAGTTAGTTGATCGCGTGATTTATTTAAAAGATGGTGTAATTGTTGAAAATCTATGAGTTTCTTTTCTATTATAAAGGAGGCATTAACAGGGCTTCGGTCTAATGCATTACGTTCCTCATTAACCATTTTTGGTATTGTGGTTGGGATTTTCGCGGTGACAGCAATGCTGGCATTAGGAGAAGGCCTTAGCAATAACATCCTCGATAGGTTTAATTCATTTTCAACGGGTGATATTACGGTATCAGGAAATTTGCGTCACGATGATTTGGTTTGGATACAAGACCAAAATTATGTATCTGATGCCTTGGCAATCCAAAGCATCAGCAGTGCACAAGTCGCTGTAGATGATGCCAGTTTCAGCCCACGTATTCGAACCTATATCGGTGACTACGACAAAGTGCAAGGTGCTGAAATTATTTCTGGTGAATTATTTGATTTTCAAGACCTTAATTATGATGATCGAGAGGTTATCATTGATGAAGGATTTTTAGAAAAAGCACTCGAGGAATCAGGAAACGATATATCATCTGGTCGAATTACCATTAACGGACAATCATTTGATGTGGTTGCCGTTATTGAAGGAGGAACTGGTGGATTTGGACGTCGTGGTGATGGGAATTTGATTATTCCTTATGCCAGTGCTATTGGATTAGTTGCCAACACCAAGGAATTTTCTACCTTTGGGGTGAATTTAAAAGATCAAGAATATTATGAAATCGCAGGAAAAAATATCCTCGAATCACTAAACGCCTCACGTTCAGCACCGATAGATAGCGAAGATTATTTCAGCGTCAACAGTGCCCAAGATGCCATTGAATCAGCCCAAGAAACAACAAAAATGTTGACCTTGTTCCTGGGAATTATTGGTGGAATTACCTTATTTGTGGGAGGAATAGGGACAATGAATATGATGTTAACGACCGTAACTGAACGAACTAAGGAAATCGGATTACGCAAAGCCATAGGTGCACGTAACCGAGATATCCTGTATCAGATTTTAGTTGAATCGGTATTCCTGACAGGGATTGGTGGAATATTTGGAATCCTCTTGGCCTATGGTGGATCTATTATTGCCAATAATGTTCTAGGTGACAGTTCATTAATTAGTGTCGTGTTGTCATGGTCAGTGGTATTAAATGCAACATTAGTAGCGTTTATCGTAGGTCTAGTGTTTGGAATATATCCAGCACGTAATGCTGCAAAACTACAACCGGTTGAGGCCTTGCGTGCCGATTAAAACCTATATCTAGATCTGAAAAAATAATTTCTAAATCATTCAAAACAAAAGCCTATGTAGATATTGAATTATTAAAAAACAGTTGCACCCATTTTTACCTTTTGCTATACTAAACCCATGAACATCAAATCAAAAGGTTTTACCCTCTACCCCAGGGCATCCTCTCTCCACAAAAAGAGTGGATTCACCTTAATAGAACTCCTCGTAGTCGTAGCCATCATAGGAATACTCGCTACCGTAGTACTATCAAGTCTAGGTACCGCAAGAAATAGAGCAAAAGACGCTGCTATCAAATCAATACTCTCTAACATGAGAGCTCAAGCAGAATTGCAGTTCGATGGTGACTACGGTGATGCGTGCGACCCTAATTCACGGTCAGGTCAGATGTTCAGAGATGCGTACGAAAAAACATCTTTTACAGAATTTGGTGGAGGCTGTGTTGATCAGGGTTCCAGGAGTTCTGCATCAGGTGGCACCGTAACCGTAAGTAGTGCCGACCGTGGACTAGATCCAAATGGTACTGGTTGGGGAGCAGCTTTAAAATTAAGTGACGATACTTGGTTCTGTGTTGATTCTACAGGTGCTGCAAAAGCTTCATCAGGTGGCATCCCTTTTACTCTTAATTCTTATGCAGCAAATGATAGGACGTGTTAGTCTCTTCCTGAAAAACAATATCTACAAAAAACCTCAATAGGAGGTTTTTTCTTTTATAAAAGTTCGAACATCATTCCAGACAGCCAGTATTTTGAGCGAAAACGGTTAAGCAAGAATTAAGCAATAATTAAGCAAGGACCGTCCTTGCTTAATTCGCATGATACCGGTGAGTGTGTCTATTGGTTTGTCTATATATACTGGACTTGTTTTTATTGCAACAGTTAGAGCAGAAATAAAGAGGCGTCAATATTTGAATAATAAGTAATAAGTATATATGAGAATTTAAAAGAACTACGTTTTGTGGTTCTTTTTAATTTTAGGGGTATAATGATTTTATCAAAAGATTATTTTTATAATTTCTTTTACTCGTTTTATTATTTAATTATTTATATTATGAAAAATTATATCTCTATTATTACTTCAGCTGCTGTTGCTTTGTTAGTATCGGTAGCATCAATCGGTATATATCATTATTCACAACAGACTGATGCCCAATTGCGGGTGCAATATTACCGCAGTGAAGTTGCAACATTAGAATCGCCTCATGGTATCCGCAAGGCAATTATGGAACGGAAAAATGATTTTATTCTTGTGGATGTTCGCTCTGCACAAGAATATGAACAAGAGCATATTATCGGTGCCGTAAATGTGCCAGTGTATCGTGACCCAGACACTTCTGCCTATGACGAAGAGGATAGAATAGTAGCTGAATTTCGAGAGGTTATTAAAAATAACCCCAATAAAAAAGTCATTATTTATTGCTATAGTTCCTCCTGTATGTCAGGGCGAAAAATTGCCAATATGTTAACTAATTATGGTATTTCTGTAAAAGAATTAGGTATTGGTTGGAATGAATGGCGCTATGATTGGAATATGTGGAACTATCCACATGAATGGGAGACAACGCGTGTAGAAGATTATATTTATTCAGGAGCAGAACCAGGAACGTATTCTGGGCTTGATGGTTTAGGGGAAGGTGGTTGCTCACTCAGTGAGTCTTTTGAGTGTTAAGTTTATAAAATTATAATTATTATGAAAAAAAATATGCTTATTTCACTATTATTTGATTTGCATTGGGTTACTTGACCTTTATTGGTCTTGATGAATTTTCTGCTACAAATGCAAATAAGGATGTAGACAGTAATCACATGAACCATAGCAAGGTAATACATCTTCATGAATCTCTCAGGTTCAATCATATCTTATTCCCACTATGTCAGTAAATACCGAAAATATTCAAAACCAAGGGTACATATATATTTATATAAAAGACGAAAAAATTGCTCGCGTCTATGATGAGTGGTTTCACCTAGATGACCACCATCTCAGTAATGGTATTAACGTACTGCGTATTACTCTTAATTCGAATGATCATTCAACATGGTCAATTAATACTAACCCTATCCAAGTATCTATGGTACTTAATTAATTATATGAAAAAAATTATTTTATTCTTTGTAGCCTTTATGCAATTTCCAATGCAGGTATGGGCACATGTTCGTTATATTGCCACTGATGCGGAACAAGCAGGATTTTCACAGGTTGATTTCACTCTCTTGCTCTCACCGCTGCAGGAACCTAAATATATTGTAATGATTATTGCAACCTTGATCATCGTTGTCTTGGTATACTGGTTCCTTAACCACAATAAATATTTTCACCGATGGGCAGAACATATGGCACATGTTGGTGAATCCTATAAATCTTTTGTTCCATGGATTACACGATTATCATTGGGAATTATTTTAATAGGGGGAGCAACTAATGGATTCTTGATTTCACCAGTTCTTGACACACCATTTGCATGGTTGAATATTGTTCAATTGGTGATTGGATTCTTTTTGATGGCTGGCTTTATGACAGGGTTTTCAGCCGTTGTTGCCTTGGTATTATTTGTCTTTGCATTAACCAAAGATCCTTATTTAATCGGTTCGTTCGATATTTTAGGATTGATTCTCTCTCTTTTTGCGCTTGATAGTCGTCGCCCTGGTGTTGATGATATCATTGGTATTCCAGATTTCTTGCATATAAAAAAATTGCGGGAATATCTTCCTACTATTCTGCGAATGGGTATAGGTATTGGAATGGCTTATTTAGCCATAGTCGAAAAGATTTTGACACCTCAACTAGCAGCCTTAGTCGCAGAAAATACTGGATTAGTTGATGTCATTCCTGTATCGGCGATGATGTGGGCATTCTCCGCTGGTGTTATTGAATTGGTTGTTGGTCTGATGTTGGTTGTCGGATTTAAAACGCGACTGGCTGCCGTCGCTGCATTATTCATTCTTTCGATGTCATTCTTCTATTTTGGAGAAGATGTAACCTCACATGTAACATTATTTGGAACTCTTTCTGTTGTATTTATTCTTGGAGTTGGAAAATTAGGTTTTGATAAACCACACCCAATGCACGAGTAAATAAAAAGAACCCTACGAAGGTTCTTTTTTCTTTCTTTTTTGTGAAATTATTGTTACAAGAATACTCACGATAATAATTCCAAGAATTATTGGTAATAAAAAGTTTCCAAAGATTTGAGCCAAATATTTACCACCAAAGATACCTGCAATTCCCCATATATACGAACCAATCAATACATAGACTATATATTTTAAAATATTCATTTTACGAGCTCCTGCAAACAACGCTGGTGTTGAACGAACTAATGGAACTAATTTTCCAATGATAATTATCAACGCAGCATGGCGATCAAAGAGGTCCCAGGTTTTTGCTTGTTTTTTTGAGTAAATAATCTTTCTTACCCAATTAAAATGGAGTAATTTTCTTCCTACAAAAAATCCAATTAAATCACCTAAAAGACTTCCTATGGCAATAATATGAATAGCTTTCCATGGGTTAATAAACCCTTCTTCAGAAAGAGCTCCAATAAATATTGCAACGGTTCCTCCGGGAAGAAATGTACCAACAATAGGCAAGCCTTCACCAAAAGCAAATAAGAATATTAAAAGATTTTTATATACGGAGCTCAACTCCATAAAAAAATCAACAAATTGATCATAAGAAATTTCCATATTAACTTGATTATATAGTAAAACCAAAGGTATAAAAGATTTTTCCGTTTATTTTTGATATCATAGTATCTATGGAATGGATTGATACAAAAACGTTTTATACATTATTACATTTATTAGGGGTAACTCTTGGTGCAGGAGGTTCGTTTATGAGCGACGTTATTTTCATCTCAACAACCAAGGATAAAATATTAGATTCCAGTGAATTAAACATTCTGAAAAAGGGAAGTGCCGTGACATGGGCTGGTTTATCATTATTAGTTGTTTCAGGGGCGTTATTATTTAGTCTCGACCCACAAGGGTATCTGGCATCAGATAAATTTATCTTGAAAATGATTATTGTAGGAATCATTGCAATTAATGGAGCCATTTTTCATTTTATTCACACGCCACGTTTGGAGAAAATGGTTGATAAAAATCTTGCTCAATCTACAGTCTTTAAAAAATATAGTCGATCAATGTATTACAGTGGGGCCATCTCTATTGTTTCATGGGTAGCGGCTTTGGTTCTCGGTGGTTTACGCATGATACCGGTGAGTGTGTCTATTGGTTTGTCTATATATGCTGGACTTGTTTTTATTGCAATAGTTGGAGCAGAAATAAAGAGGCGTCAATATTTAAAAGACTGAACCTATAAATTAAATGATAAAGAAAAACACCTAGATGATCCATATTCTATCTAGATGTTTTTAAAATATTTAATATATAAATAATTTTCTCTAATTATTTATATTACTTGTTCCTCACATACATCAATTTAAATCGCCCTTTTTGATTTTCTCTTTTTTCTATTTCAAATTTATTCGTTGAATCGATTAATTTTGTAAGTTTTTGAAAACCATAGTTTCGTGCATCAAAGTTTGGTTGTTTCTTTTGCAAGAGGTTTCCAACATCACCTAGGTACGCCCAGCCCTCTTCGTCTGCCAAGTCATCAATTGTTGTTTTCAATGTTTGAATGAGTTTTTTGCTGATACTGTCGACGGTTTTCTTGGGTGCTTGTTTCTGTTTTCCTGTTTTTGTTTCTTCCTCGTCTTGAATTTTTAAAATCTCAAGATAAATAAAACGATCACAGGCAACAATAAATGGTTCAGGAGTTTTCTTTTCACCTATACCAATAACATGTTTACCTGCTTCTCTCAAACGCATAGCCAGTTTTGTAAAATCGCTATCAGATGATGCGATACAAAAACCATCCACCTTGTTTGAGTAAAGGATATCCATAGCATCAATAATCATAGCTGAATCAGTCGCATTTTTACCCGTTGTGTATCCATATTGTTGAATAGGGTTGAGGGCGTTTTCTAGTAAAATATTTTTCCACTTGGTAACTTGTGGCCTTGTCCAATCACCATAAATTCTCTTTACGGTAGGGTTTCCATATTTTGCAATTTCTTCCATCATTTCCTTTATATAGGCTGAGGGGATATTATCGGCATCGATTAATACGGCAAGATTTTTATCAGTATTCATATATACAGTATACGCGTATTTTGAATATGTTTAAATCTTTTTGAGTGTAGATAATTTCTTATTGATACTGATCATGAAATATGGTTCAATTGATATATTAATCAATAAATTATTATATTAAAATTATGAATCTATGGCACGATGTATCTCGCGGAGAAAACATTCCAAAAGAAATGAATGTTATTATCGAGATCCCTAAAAACTCTCCAAATAAATACGAAATAGACAAAGACACAGGGCTTATTGCTCTTGATCGAGCTAATTATTCATCGGCAGCATATCCTTTTGATTATGGATATGTACCACAAACATTATGGGATGATAATGATGCGCTGGATGTAATAGTCTTAACAACATATCCACTGGCTATTGGAATTCTCGTTGCTGTTCGACCTGTTGCAATCATGCGAATGATTGATACAGGGGAATCAGATTATAAGGTCATCGCCGTTCCTATAAACGATAAACGATGGGAGGATATTTCTGATTTAGGTGATATTAATAAACATTCACTCAAGGAGATGGCTCATTTTTTTGAAACCTATAAGGAACTGAAAAAAGGAGAAAAAAATGTTGTACAGGTAAATGGATATGGTGATAAAAAAGAAGCGATTGAAGCCATTGAAAAATCAATGAAACTCTATGATGATGAATATGCAAAATAAAGAAGTCATTCGTCAGCGTGAGGTTATATTGGTTGGTGAATCATCGTCATAAAATATTACTTTCTTTGATATTGCTGGATGGAGTGATACGAGTATCTATGAATTATTCTCTCATATTAGTTATCGTGTACAAGAATCTATATCAATCATTAAAAAACAGCAGATGCTGTTTTTTAATGATTGTGTAAATGATCGTCCTTATTATCTATGAGAATATTATCGCCTAATTCAGTTTTTGTTTCATTTTCAATTTCAGATAATTTCATAGTTGATGAGTGTTCATGTTCCTTATGGTCTTTTTCTTGGTGTCCGTGTTCATGGGGTTCACCATGACTATGCCCACCGACTAGTGTGTTAATTGATGCCATAAATAGCACTCCCAATAACAGAGCTGAAAATAATTGAGTTTTATTATTTGATTTCAATATACTTTTTAATGGAAAGAGGTCAGTTAGAACAATACCCAAGAAAAATGTTCCTGTTGCCCCAAGAAGAAATCCTTGTAATATCGTTGTTTGCAATAATACTAGCCCAATAATAATTCCAACGAATATCGTCAATGATGTTGCAAAGTTTCTATAAAGAGCTTCTTTGTCTGTATAGCCTGATTTTTTTAATACAAAAAATTCAGAGATTTCCTGAGGTAGCTCATGAAGAGCAATTGATAATGCCGTACCGTATCCTAATACGGTGCTCGTACCGAATGAGGCAACCAACAATAATCCATCTGCAATATTATGAACACTATCACCAACGATCATTTTCAATGCAGAGCCTTTTTTGGTATGCTGGTGTTCATCACCCAGATGCCGATGAGGGCTTAATACCTTGTGTAGTAATATATAAAAAATAATCCCGATAGCAAAAGAAATAATTGCATCTCTTCGGTCGAGAATATATAATGATTCTTTAATAAGATTATAACTGGTAACTAAAAATACTCCCGCAGAGAGTGCCGTGAGAAGGGTCAAGTTACTGTTAATGTAGGTACGTAATTTTTTATGGGTTTTTGTAATAAATATTCCTGCAACTGAAACCGTTGCAATAGCAAGTCCTGTAAAAAATAGAGGTATAATGTTTTCCATACAGTAAAGATAATACATTAAGATATATTTTGCAAATTATTCGCATTAATGAAATAATACAATCATGTATGAATCAATGATAAAAAAGTCTGGAATATCTATGACGCAAAAAAGAATAAGTCTTTTGCGTAGCTTGAACGCCTTAAAAAAACCAGTAACAATTGAATTTTTATCAAAACACCTTGATGAAAAAATGGATACCTCAACTATCTATCGATCATTAAGGGTATTAGTTGATGCTGGACTGGTATACCAAACTGATTTCCAGGAAGGAGTTTCTTATTATGAATTTCAAGGGGAAAATCACCATCACCATATCACCTGTACCCAATGTAAAAAAAGAGACTCTATTGATTTTTGTCCCAAAGAGTCCTTATCAGAATTAGCTGATAAAAAATCGTATCATATTACTCACCATATATTTGAATTGTTCGGCGTATGCAAAAATTGTTTATCATAATTATTTTATTTCTTGGTGTGTTTCAACAAAACGTTTTTGCACAAGAAATCGTTTCTGATATTCCACAGAGTGAATATCAAAAAGTAGAAATTACCAGCATGAGTACTAACGAGAATGGGCGTGTACTCTACGAGGCTAGAAAAGAAAACGGAGAAATAATTGAAGTCGACACCTTTGGTGAAGAAATAACTATTGGTTCTACTGTTTTTATTGAATATTTTCCCGAAGAGGATTATTTTAATTATGTAACAGTAGATAGAAGTCTACCGGTCCTGCTTTTACTGATTCTTTTTGTTGTATGTATTGTTGTCTTGGCTGGGAAAAAAGGAATCCGTTCCTTGTTTAGTCTTGGATTGAGTTTTGTATTACTGTTCTTTGTTCTTATTCCATTATTGTTACAGGGTTATAATCCCTTATGGACGACGCTCCTCTTTGGCTTATGTATTTTATTTGTGAGTATTTTTATTACTCACGGTTTTAATCGGCAAAGCCTTGTATCTTTTATAGGATCAGTTAGTTCAATTGTTATTGCGGTTATATTGTTACAACTTGCAACTTCGATGGTTCCTATGAGTGGACTTATAAACGACCATATCCAATTCTTAAATTTTGAGCTTAATGATTCATTAAATTTGGTCAGTATCGTTTCCGCGGGGATTATCATTGGAATTCTTGGTGTATTAGATGATATTACTATTACACAGGTTGCTGTTGTTCGAGAGCTTTCCTCAGATAAAAAAATAAGTAAAAAAGAAATCTTTACAAAAGCACTGCGCGTGGGACGTGATCATATTTCCTCCTTGGTAAATACCTTGGTTTTTGCTTATATTGGTGCAACCTTACCGTTGATAATGTTTGTTACGTTATTAGATATTCCCTTTATTGTTTTAATTGGTCAAGAATTTATTTTCGTAGAAATTATTCGATCTTTGGTCGGTGCTATTGCATTGACAATTGCTGTACCCGTTACAACCTACCTTGCTGTATTCATTTTCTTGAAAACAATTGGAAAGGATAAAAAATGCCTGGAGAGTGCGTGTACTCATACACATCATTAAAAAATGGCATTTGAGCTTTTTTTTGATACAGTAAGTATATGAAAATTTTTAAAAAGGGTATGTATTATGGAATTATAATTTTTGCCATATGGTTTGCGTGGAATAGCTATACGAAAACACCCTGCGATCGAGTTATTGAATACGATATTTCTTTTGATGATCGTTTTCGAATCACTGAAGATGAATTTATTTCATTTCTTGAGCGTGCAGAGGAACCATGGGAAGACGCTGCAGGCAAAGAATTATTTCGTTATGTTCCCGGTTCATCATTCAAGGTAAATCTTATCTTTAGCGAAGAGCAAGCCGTGCTATATCAAGGCAGGGATATTTCCTCTGAACTAGATTCACAACAATCAGGAATTGATTCACTAAAATCACGTTATCAATCTGTTGTACGGCGTTATGAATCTGGCTTAAGGGAATATGAAACACAGCTTAGAAAATATGAACAAGATGTAGAGTATTGGAATATCAAAGGAGGAGCTCCAACGGAAATCTATGATCAACTACAAAACGATGAAAAAATACTAGACGCTCAATTTAAAGAGGTTGAAGAACTTAGACGTAACGTGAATAGGCTCGCTGAAGAAAATAATAATCAAATACAATATTATAACGATGGAGTATCAAATTATAATAATTTATTTAAAGATCCAAAACAGTTTGATGCAGGAAATACTGATGGAACAGAAATAAATATTTATTCCTACGATGGTAATCAAGAGCTAATGACCTTGATTACTCATGAGTTTGGTCATATTTTGGGGATTGATCATCTCGAGGATGAATCATCGGTTATGTATTTTCTTCTCAACGAACAAAACAAGGGGGGTGTCCTAAGGACTGCTGATATTAATGCACTTAATCTTAGCTGTCGACTCAAATAATTATGTTTAATCTATTTAAAAAAAGAATCAAGGCACAAATATTAACAAAATCTGATTTTGAAAATATCGTTACTAATAAACAAAGTGCCGTTATCATGTTTGGTGCAGGATGGTGTGGAGCTTGTAAAATGCAAAAACCTATCATCAATGAAATGGCACATCACCACAAAGATTCATCTATTGTAATAGGTATCGTAGATACTGATCAGGAATCATCGTTATCACGTACTTTTGAAATATCAGCTCTTCCAACAACAATAGCGGTAAAAGGTGATAAAATTCTATTTAAAAAATCTGGACTTATTACTAGAGGAAACCTCGAAAATATATTTTCAGAGTTAGAAAAAACATCTGCCTAGTGCCGGTGTTTTTTACTAGCGTGTGGATACTGGTATACTAATAGTATGAAAACAAGAATACAATCATGGAAAGCGTTAATTAAATTTACTCTCTATTATTTTTCAGTCAGTGGATTGTTACGAACTTTTTTTGTTCCTTGGCGTCGAGAAAAATATAATGCTGAGTCTGGATTCTGGGGAGCACTAGAGAAATTAGTTTTTGCTATTTTTGCAATAGTCTTTGGAATGGTTATACGTTCTATTACTATTTTGGTAGGTTTAATTTTTCTTTTAGTAGTTATTCTCTTATATCCTTTTTTTCTTATTTTTCCTATTAAATTTAATTATGAATCATTATCTAAAAATGGTTCCTTGGGTAGGGAATGGTCCTATCCAGTAACATATCTATTAGATCAGCATGGACGAGATTTACGAAAAAATAAAGATATCTTAGTTCTTGATCATGATTCAGCTTTAGAGCAAATGCAACGTGTAATGTCTCGAAAGACGCAACAAAATATTCTTGTCGTTGGGGTTCAAGGTATTGGTAAATCAACTCGCTTGGGGCATTTAGCACGAATGATGCATAGAGACCTCTCTGTTCCTGCGTTAAATGGAAAACGCTTGGTCCAATTGTTTCCTCAGGAAATGTCGGTCCAAAAAATTCAGAAATGTATCAAGGAAGCCATCGCTGCACAAAATATTGTCTTAGTTATTGAAAATATAGAACGATTTAATATTATAGGTGTATTGGAACCATATCTTGATGATAATAATTTCCAGATGATATTGACGACTGATTGGAGTTCATATAACGAAACATACAAACACAACCAGAATTTAATGCGTGTTTCAGAGGTTGTAGAAATGCACCCACCTGATAATGATACAACCATGCTATATTTACGCGATTGGACAATTGGCCAAGGACAATCAAAACGCATGAACAATGATGTATTAGCGTCGGTAGTACTATTAAGCAATAAACTTATGATGAATCAGGCACAACCAGAAAAGTCTATTGATATCCTCGAAGAGTTAGTGTCATTAGATCAATCTGAAATTAGTGTCTCTGATGTTGAAGTGTTGTTATCTCAAAAAACAAATGTTCCATTAGGTGCTCTCAATAGAGATGAAAAAGATACATTAATTCACCTTGAGGAAGTGCTTACCGGACATGTCATTGGTCAAAAAAAAGCTATCCGCGCAATTTCTTCTGCACTGAAACGTGGTCGTGTTGGTGTTGCTGACTCTCCAAAACCTATAGGTTCGTTTCTTTTCTTGGGACCAACAGGTGTTGGAAAAACCCATACCGCAAAAATGCTAGCTGCTTATTATTTTGGAGGAGAACGTATGATGATTAGATTCGATATGTCTGAGTTCAGAGAACTTGACTCAATGAATAGATTTATCGAACGACTTGGAGTTCAGGTAGAGGCAGCACCTTTTTCACTTGTATTCTTTGATGAGATTGAAAAATCTCATCCAGATATTTTGAATATTTTCTTGCAACTCTTGGACGAAGGAGAAATTCATGCACAAAATGGACGTACTATTTCATTTAGAAACACGATGGTTATTTGTACTTCAAATGCTGGTGCATCCTTTATGATGGCAAATGAACATGAGTCTCAAGATTATCTAATAAATCATATTGTTGCAGAGGGAATACTGCGACCAGAATTCATTAACCGATTTGATGCAACGATTCTCTATGAATCACTTTCTCGCGATGAAATCAAACAGATAACCCTTATTATGTTGAATAAATTGAATAAACATATTATGAAACAACATCGATTAGAGGTTTTGATTACTGACGAATTAGTAAATGCCTTGGCACGAAAGGGACATGATCCTAAATTTGGAGTTCGTCCATTAGCACGCGTTATTCAAGATTACATTGAAACTGAGATTGCTGATGTCTTGTTGCTAGAACCTGTTCCAGAAAACCTGTCATTAATGATTGATCCAACTACTTTAAGTGATTAAAAACCAAACAAATGTTTGGTTTTTATAATTCCTCGGTTATTAATTCTTTTAATTCTGATCCATAGGGCTCAATATCAAAAAACAATACGCCTAGGGTTTTACCGTTAGTAGATGTTTCTACGCGCCATTTTCCATATTCAAGAACTTCTTTTTTTGAAAATCCACGATAACCGTCGGCCCTGCCTCCAGCAATTGATAATGATATGATATCTCTCTTTTCCCAGCGCCTGTTTCCTTTGTCATAAAATTCCCATTCGTGATCAATTTTTGTTTCTAGATTCGTTGGAGCAAAGACCTGGGTAAAGACAAAAATATCTTCACCTGGACGCCAGTGCATGTTGCGACTACGTTTTTGCCAAAAGTTATACCAGACGGCTTCCTCATATTGTGCGCTATATCCAGGATTTAACTTTTGTACTTCGTAATACACAGCTTGATATTTCAGTGATAGAGGAATGGGTGGAATAATGTTCAAGAAATAGAGAAGGTTGAATACAACTAATATGATAGCGATGCTTCTTGTGAGTTTTTTTCTATGAAGATTAAATCGAAGAGGATTTATTTTATGTAAGAGTATAAAAAATAAACCGATAACAATAAGGCTGGCAAAAGTACTCAACAAAAATATTATATCACCCATTCTCTTGAATACGACAGGGATAAAAAAGGTTATCCATGAAATGATAGCCAAGTAAAAAATAACAATTTGTAGTGTGAGCTTTTCAAAATATTTTTTCTTAAATTCTGTTCCCAACATCAAAAGAATCATGGATAAAATAAACGGCCAGCTGGTCAAGAGAGAACCGCTGCGTGTATAGAAAATTATAAACCCACTAAAGAGAGCACCAAAAGAAAATACCATGGCTGTTTGTAACCATGCAACTCTTTTTAATGAGAGGAATTTTTTACCAAATAATGTTTCCCTTGAAAAGAGTAGAATAATAGTCGTTGCAACAACGAGTAGATGGGTTATTAAAATAACATTATCAAATATTTGATCAATACGGTTCAGGGTAAAAATATCCAAGATAAAACCCCCAACAAGAGCTGCCGGCATAATAATATGTTGATATTTATCTCTCAGTTCAGCAACTCTTTTTCTCATACCTGTACTATATCAAAAATAATCAAATAGATGTCTTATTATGGCACGTGGGCTGCACCAAGATGTATTCATGTTTGTGGTGAGAATCCCTTATTTTTGTAATAGAATATTGCACAGCTATCTCAGTTCTATATACTGCCTGTATGAATAAAAAACATATCGTTATTTTAGGTGGAGGATTTGGTGGAATTACTACCTATAAATCTCTTCCTCGTTCAATTAAAAAATCATGCAAGGTCACCATAATCGACAAAAGAAATCATTTTTTGTTCACTCCTTTGTTGGCAGAGCTTGCTGGTTCAAGTTTAAAAAGTCATCATGTTGCCCTTTCTATCAAGGAAGTATTGGGATCCTCTGCAGAATTTATCCAGAATGAAGTTGTGTCTATTGATGTACAAAATAGTACGGTGACATTAAAAGAACATGATCAGATACAGTATGATTTTCTAGTTTCTAGTTTGGGGGCGAACACTTCTTTTTATGGTACGCTTGGCGCACAAAAATATGCACGTGTTTTCAAGAGCCTCCAAGATGCCATTGATTTAAAAAATCGCTGTATTGATATTTTTCAACAAGCATCCAAAATAGAGGATAAGAAAAAACAAAGAGAGCTCTTAACCTTCATGGTCATTGGAGGGGGTCCAACTGGAATTGAAGTTGTGGCCGAAATGGCAGAGTTAATCTTTGGATCTTTATTAAAGCAATATGACAATATTAACAAAGAAGATGTCTCTATCATCGTTGTAAATGGAGGAGATACTATTTTACAAATGTTTGATAAAAAACTCAGTCATTATGCTGAAAAATCTTTAATTAAAGAAAATATTACCGTTAAGAATAATATACGCATTGTTGAGCTCAGAGAATCTTCAGCAATAACCAAAGATGGTGAAGAAATTTTTGCACATACCATTTTATGGACAGCAGGGGTGAGCGCAATTGATTTGAATTGCAGCTGTGGAACGTTCAAAAAAGAACGTGGAAGAATTCATATATCAAAAGATATGCGCGCTATAGGTAGTGATAATGTTTTTGTAATAGGGGATATGGCATTATTTCCAACCGAGGATGGCCGTGGTTTGCCTCTAACAGCCCAGGTTGCACGTCAGCAAGGTCAGTTAGTGGCAAAAAACATAACAGCTCTTATAAAAGGAAATACAACTAAAGAATTTATGTATAAAGAAAAAGGTCTTTTGGCTTCATTGGGCTCATTTAATGCTATCGGTCAAATATCAGGATTTAGATTTAAAGGACTCTTTGCATGGATTATGTGGCGAGGTGTCTATTTAGTCCTCTTTGACTCCTGGAACAAAAGATTTTCAATTATGGGAGCTTGGTTTAAAAATTTCTTTACCAAAAGAGAAATAAATTGATTCTAAAAAAATAGGATATATTTACTTTTTATTTTGCACCACCAACGTTTTAATTTTTCTTGAATATTAAGATGACAAGGTTATACTTGGAGTATGAAAATTGATACCAATGAAAATAAAATAGATGAACTTCTTTCGAGGTCAGTAAAAGAAATTTTACCCACAAAAAAGTTCTTAAAATCAAAATTAATGTCGGGAGAAAAACTACGTATCTATATTGGAACTGATGCAACAGGAACATCTTTGCATCTTGGTCATGCAACAAACTATATTATTCTAGAAAAGTTTCGAAAATTAGGTCATGAAGTTATTTTTCTTATTGGAGACTTTACTTCGCGTATTGGAGACCCTACAGACAAGAGCGCAGTGCGAGTCCAGTTAACGCGGGAACAAGTTAAAGAAAATATTAAAACATGGATGGATCAAATTCGACCTGTTATTAATTTTGAGAATCCTGAAAATCCAGTCAAAATTATTTATAACCATGATTGGCTCTCAAAAATGAGCTTCGAGGATGTTATCGATTTGTCATCAAATTTTACCGTTCAACAAATGTTGGAGCGAGACATGTTTGAAAAACGTATATCAGAAAATAAACCTATTCATTTGCACGAATTCTTTTATCCATTAATGCAAGGCTGGGATTCTGTTGTTATGGATGTTGATATAGAAATGTGCGGTAATGATCAAAAATTTAATGCCTTGGTCGGGCGAACACTACAAAAACGTTACAATAAAAAAGAAAAATTTGTATTTATTACAACATTACTAGAAAACCCAATAACAAAAGAAAAAATGATGTCAAAATCTACAGGGACAGGCGTCTTTTTAGATTTTTCTGCCAAGGATATGTTCGGTGGTATTATGGCACAAGACGATGCAAATATGTATCAACTTTTTGTAGATTGTACATATGTTGAAATAGATGAAATAAACATTATTTTATCTGATAAGGATATACTTCAACAAAAAATACGTTTGGCAACAGAAATTACAGAAATTTACCACGGAGAAGAAATTGCACATGAATCAGCAAAAAAATGGATTGATCAATTTTCACATAAAAATATACCAACAGATATTCCAGAAATTAAAATGTCAGTTGAAGGGAATACGTTAAATACCTTGAGAGCGGCTATTGATGAATCTAAATCTCAAATGAAACGTTTGTTTGATGAAGGCGCAGTAAAACGTGATGGAGAAAAAATTAATGGAGAAACAATTTTGCAATCAGGAGATATTATCCAAATTGGTAAAAAACGATGGTTTAAAATAATATAAGAAATTTATTTATTGATGTATTCATTTCTTATGATATTCTACTATGAGATCAAAAAATACATATCAATATAATTTTCTATGTGAAAATACAATGACAGCTAGGAGATTGGCTTGGAATCAGCCATTTCTTTAAAGAGTACGTAACCGTTCACTTGCCGAGTATTTTCATTTTTATAAACCAGGTATAGGTATTGCATGGTTTTTTGTTTGCAAAAATAAGCTTCTGATTTATACTCTATGTATATGACAAATACATCAAAAAAACGACGTAATAAAAAAATGTGGACAGGAGGAATTATCTTGGTTATTGTATTATTAATTGTTTCATTTGTTGTGTCTCAATCAGGAGACCCTATTGATGAAGCATCTTTTGCAAATCTTGAGGTTCAAGAATTAACACCAAATATAAAAGGGAACAGTGAATCAGAGATTCGATTAATTGAATATTCAGATTTCCAGTGCCCAGCATGTAAGGCTGCCGCACCAGCAATGCAGGCGCTTGTTGATCAATACGGAGAACAATTTGTATTTGAATACCGACATTTCCCATTGCGCTCTATTCACCCAAATGCTCAATTAGCAGCACAGGCAGCAGAAGCCGCAGGAATCCAAGGAAAATTCTGGGAAATGCATGACCTACTTTTTGAAAATCAATCACAATGGTCTCAATCATTTAACCCAGAACGATTCTTTAGAAACTATGCTCTTGATTTAGAGCTCAACGAAGATCGGTTTCGGTTTGATTTAAAATCAAACCAAGTCAAAGATTTAGTAAACTCACAATTTGATGAAGCAGGAGAATTACAAATTCCAGGAACACCAGCGTTTGTCTTTAATGGCGAAGTCGTTGACGTGAATGATTTCGTAAACGAAAATCTTGATTTGGGTATTGAAATTTCTGCAGAGCTAGAAAATGTAGCAGAACAAGAAGCCTAATATTGTTTAAAAATAACTCAGACTCTTGAGTTTTTTTTATTTTCTATGACAATGGGGTTATGAATATTCAAGAAAATATTTCTTTGAAATCTTATACGACCTTTATGACTCAGGCATCAAGTCGTTTTTTTACAAAAATTTCTTCGGTTAAGGATATTATTTCGCTAGTGCATAATGACGTTTGGAAACGTAATCCTTATATTCTAGGTGGAGGAAGTAATATTTTATTTACGAAAGACTACGATGGGTTGATTGTAATTAATAATTTACAAGGTAAAAAAATTATTAATGAAACTGAGGAGTATCTTGATGTTGAGTATATGACAGGTGAATCCTGGCATGAATGCGTTTTGTGGTCGGTAGAAAATAACCTTTGGGGAATTGAAAACTTGGTATTAATCCCTGGAACTATAGGAGCTTCGGCTGTACAGAATATCGGAGCCTATGGAGTAGAGGTTTCTGAAACAATTATTTCTGTTGAAGTAGTTAATCTTGATAATGGAACCATCGAGACATTATCAAAATCTGATTGTTCTTTTGGCTATCGCCAAAGTATCTTTAAAAAATATCCTGAGAAATATTTCATTACTACCGTAACGTATCGCTTGTCTAAAATACCCCAACCCAAACTATCATACGGTTCTCTTCAACAGGAACTCGAAAAAAATAATAGTAAGAACCCTTCCTTACAAGAAATTACTGATATCATCAGTACTGTTCGTAGAAAAAAACTACCCGACGTAGGTTCTATTGGTATGGCAGGAAGTTTCTTCAAGAATCCCATTATTGATAAAAATCATTTTGATAAAATTATTAAAGAATATCCAACGATGCCTTCGTATCAGCTTGAAAATAATATGAGAAAAATCCCAGCTGGATGGATAATAGAAACCTTGGGGTATAAGGGCTTCAAGGAAGGAAATGTTGGTACCTATGAGAAACATGCCTTGGTTTTGGTAAACTATGGTAATGCAACCGGAGAACAAGTATGGGATTTTGCTCAAAAGATAATGAAAAAAAGTAAGAAAATATTTAACATTGAATTAGATCCAGAGGTTATTGTTCTCTAAGTTAAAAAACACCCACGGTGTTTTTGAACCACAAGAATATATAGATTACTGACGATCTTAATGGGTATTGCATTATTCATGCGCAGGGTTTCAGATTTCCATAAACTACTTCAAACCCTTTTTTGTTCTTGTTTCTCTATCCTATAACTATGAAATATTTTTTCAAGGACTTATAATAACATCATGATTATCATTCCATCACTAATAAAAAAATCTATACCACGACCTAATAGGCCTCAATTTGAAGAGTCATATTTAGTTCCAGACAAAGAAAACAATAAGGATTTTTGGAATCAAATATATGCACATATTTTATCACTAAAATTACAATCACCCGTTGAACAAGCGATCAAAAAATATATTAATTCAGATTTTGGTTATTTTGGTTTTAGGGTTCATCCCGTAACAAGAGAATCACGATATTTCCATGCTGGAGTTTCTTTGGATCTAGTCTCTGGGCACAATATTTACCCTGTGTTACCTGGAGTTTTAGAATATTCAGGGTATGGCGCAATAAATGGCTACTATGTTTTATTGTCTCATCCAGAAATTCAAACACAAGACGGATATATTTTACACAGTATGTATTGTCATTTAAAAAAACCGCTCGTAAAATTCAATTCATATGAAAAGATGCTGCGAGAAATTAGCCTTGGAAGTTATCCTCTGCGACCTATTAATATTAAGACAATTCTTGGTGTTGCCTCAACGACAGGTGTATCTCGTGAGAACAAACCGGGGATTTATTTACAATTCAGCTTTCGCAAATTCGATACAACACCAATTGTAATTGACCCATTACGAGCATACTTAAAGAAAACATATCAGAATACAAGTGCTGATATTGTTGATCAAAAATCTATTGATAAAATTTTAAACAAGAAGACATCTTAGTTCTTTGTTATCGATATTTGTTATATAATGTATTTATTATGGAACACAACAAATCACATCTCAAAATACTTATTTATGCAGGAACACTATTTCTTGTCGTTTTATCAATACTCGCAATTGCTACGACTATTTTTGTTTCAAAGGGAAGCGAACAATACAAAGAAAATACTATTTCAGTTTCTGGAGAATCAGAAATAAATGCCGTACCTAATATTGCAAATTTTTCATTTACCATCAAAGAGACCTCTAAAACAAATAAAGAAGCTCAAGATATCATTTCAGAAAAAATTACTACTATTTTAGACGGATTAGAGGAATTAGGGGTTCAAGAAAAAGATATTAAAACTCAGTCATATCTAATTTCTCCTAAATATGAATTTGTTCAGGTTGAACGTCAACGTGATATTTCTCTAGATGGAACTGTTTATTTCCCAAATAATAACCAACAAAGAGTTCAAACGGGTTTTGATGTCTCACAGAATGTTAGCCTGGTATTAAGAGATTTTGATAAAACAGGAGAGGTTTTAGAATTACTGGCAGAAACAGGAGTAGATAATTTAAATGGTCCAAATTTTGAAATCGACAATCCTGAGGCACTAAAAGAAGAAGTCCGAACAGCAGCCATTAAGAATGCACAAGAAAAAGCAAAACGTTTGGCTGACGATTTAGACGTCCGTTTAGGCAAGGTTGTTTCGTTTAATGAAAATGGAGGATATTACCAACCACCAAGGTTTGATCGTGGTTTAGAATCTGCATCATTTGACTCTGCCAAGGTGTCGTCCGTACCGGCGTTACCCGTGGGTGAGAATACTATATCATCAAGCGTAACTATTACGTATAAGATTAAATAATATAAGGACTTGATCACCAACCAAGCTGAGAATAACAGAAACGAGTTCTGGTGAAAAATAGTCTGAAAAGAAAAGTAATATTGACTTAAAAACACCCTACCTATACAATGTACACATATTAAAAACCCATACGGAAATATTCCATCGGGTTTTTAAATTACAGAACTGCTAATGGTTCTATAAGAATATAATTATGAAATTCCTAAAAGAAGTACAAGTAGAAATGGCAAAAGTAATTTGGCCTACAAAAAATACAACAGCAATGTATACCGTTGTCGTAATTTTGATATCACTTTTTGTTGCGTACTATCTGAATATTTTTGACTTTATTTTCACTAATTATGGGCTACGAAGCCTTATTGGATAGTCATTATGTCAGATCAAATAAAACGAAAACGCGGTTGGTATGCTATTCATACTTATGCAGGATATGAGAATGCTGTAGAACGAAATCTTCGGCAACGTATTGAATCATTAGGTATGCAAGATTTAATTTTTGATATTTTAGTACCTACTGAAAAAGTAATAAAGATAAAAAATGGTAAACGAACCGAGACTGAGGATCGTATTTATCCAGGATATGTTTTAGTAGATATGATTGTTACCGAAGACTCATGGTTCGTGGTTAGGAACACTCCTCGAGTTACTGGATTTATTGGTGCAGGAGGAACTGATCCCGTACCGGTAAAACAATCAGAAATTGATGCAATCTACGAGCGAATGAAGAAGGCAAGCATTCAACAAGATTCAGAATACGAATTAGACGAAACAGTAATGATCACCGATGGTCCTTTCAATGACTTTGAAGCAAAAATCAGTGGTATTGACTCTGAACGAGGAAAAGTTAAACTACTGGTGTCTATGTTTGGTCGGGAAACTCCGGTTGAACTTGATTTCTTGCAGATTAGAAAACTGTAAGAAAATGCTTCTACAAACACAAAAATAGTGCTCGATTTTTGTATTTAGTAATATTTAACCAATTCATTTATGGCAAAACTAGTAAAAAAATTAAAACTGCAAATTGATGCAGGAAAAGCTAACCCAGCTCCTCCATTAGGACCAGCGTTGGGACAGGCGGGGGTTAACATCGGAGAATTCGTAAATCAATTCAATGCTGCTACTCAAGAACAAGCGGGAAACAAATTATCAGTTATCATTAATGTATATGATGACCGATCATTCGATTTCATTTTAAAGACGTCACCTGTTGCAGGACTTATTCTCAAGGCTGCAGGAATTAAATCAGGTTCAGGGCGACCAAATACCAAAAAGGCAGGAAAGATAACAGATGCACAATTAACTGAAATTGCAGAAGTTAAAATGCCTGATCTTAATGCTCATGATATTGATTCTGCAAAAAAGATTGTCTTAGGAACATGTCGATCAATGGGAATAGAGGTAACAAACTAAACATCGTAAGATGTTTTTTTGTTTATCATAATTAAAAGAGCAAAACCTGAAAAGGCTTTGCTCTTTGTATTTATTCATATGTTTCAAGGAACATATGAATTTTTTCCATAAAAGTAGGTTTTTTGCGTTTCCACAATTCATACCTAAATTCAATTTTTGTTTTTGGATCAGTTTTCCATGGACCTTTTTTCGTTCGCCAAAATTCACTTTTTGAGAGATCTGGAAAGAAAATATTTGCAGGTTCATGCGCCCGTATTCTGGTTAATTCTATTTCATCAGTATAGATTAGGGCTTGTTTATATATCTCACCTCCACCAATGACATATGCAGTTTCTCCGTCAGCTATTTTAGCCATAGCACTCGTTAGTGAGTGGACAGTTATTGCACCCTCGAATCTTTTTTCTAAATCCCGAGTCAGAACATAGTGCGTTCTATTAGGTAGAGGTTTATTAAAGCCTAAAAATGTTTTGCTTCCCATTAGGATAGATGATCCTAATGTTTTTTTCTTAAAACGCCCTAGGTCTTCTAGTATGCGATGAAGTAATTCTTCATCGTATCCAATTCCATTACCCTCTTGAATTGCTACTATTGCTACTATTTTTTTTTCTTTTCCCATAATTTTTTTGATTAGTTTTTCTTATTTAAAATAACAGTTTTTATTTTTTTGTAAAGAAAGACCTATTATTTTTATTAATTCACCCTTATAATGATACTATGAATAATTCAAAAAAACAGCGCCCATCGTGGGGTGAATATTTTATTGAAATAATGAATATGGTTGGAAAACGTGGCACCTGTGATCGTGGTCAGGCTGGATGTGTTATTACACGTGACAATAGAATTCTTTCGACAGGTTATGCTGGTGCACCATCAGGGATTGCACACTGCGATGATGTTGGACACGAGATGCATACAGTCACTCATGATGATGGTCACGAATCACGCCACTGTATACGAACGATTCATGCAGAACAAAACGCTCTGATGTCAGCGGCACGTCATGGAGTAAGCACTGAAAATGCAACCCTGTATTGTAAAATGACACCCTGTTATATCTGTGCGAAATTGATTATCAATGCAGGAATTAACCATGTTATTGCTTTGAATGATTATCATGCAGGCAAGCGGTCAAAAGAAGTTTTCAAGAAGGCAAACGTGGGCTATAAATTATTGAATAACCATATCGAAGACTATGAAAATCAAAATTAAGAAACTAAATCAGGATTTGCCAATGCCGTTTCAATCCTATGTAGGTGATGCAGGTATGGATGTCTATGCCAGCGTGTATACAGTTTTGATGCCAGGAGATTGTGTAGCAATTCCATTAGGTCTTTCCTTGGAGATTCCTGATGGATATTATGCTTATATTACTGATAAGAGTGGATTATCTATTAAACATAGGTTACGAACCATGGGTGGCGTTATCGATTCGAATTATCGAAGGGAAATTCATGCAGGAATAATTAATCTTTCTGATACAAAATATGTGTTTGAAGTAGGGGATAAGGTGGCACAAATGATTATTCAAAAAACTGAATTATGTGAATTTCAAGAGGTACAGGAATTATCACCTAGCGATCGAGGAGAAAAAAGATTTGGAAGTTCAGGAAAATAAAAAACCATATTAGTGGTTTTTATTTTTTATCCTTTTCGCCTTTCTAATAACGTCATCATCATTGTCCCTAACAAAATACGTTCCTCTTGTCCTTCTTCAAATTCAGTAATTTTTAGTAATTTGAATCTTCGCCCAAAGAATGATTGTTCTTTTCGTATTTGAGCAATTAATGTTCCATCTGTTCGTGTAATATTATATTTTGGATTAAAAATATACCCACTAAACATTCCTATGATGGGAATTCCTACAAAGAACCCATCGAGAATTTTTATCCATACATTTTCTTCGCGAATGATGAGGTCTTTATGGTCATTTTCATCATAAATTTCATATTCTGTTTTCCACAATGATTTCCAGCCCTTTCGAGCAATTCTCCCTAAGTTGTTTGACTGAGTATTACTAAATTTATATGAAGTGTTAAAATCTAACCATTTGTCAGCATTAATAAAAAATAGTTCTTGTTGCTGTTGCTCGTCTGCAAATACGGTTACCTTTTCTTTTAATTTAAAAAGTTTCTGTTTCGTATAAGCGATGGTAGCTCCTGTAGAATCCTTGGCAATAAAATCATTTGATAAGGTTGTAATTTTAAATGTCATGTCTATTGGGTAGTGAATATTTTGCATATCTTTATATTATTTTAATAACTCTCTATTAGCAACTATAAATTTAAGATTCCTAAAATAAAAAGTTTTGCTATACTAAAGCTATGAAAGATACACGCATTCAAAAATTATTAGCAGCAGAAAAAAAACGACAAAAGTCAGTTATTAATCTGGTCGCATCAGAAAATTATGTTTCTGACGATGTCTTGTCGGCATTGGGAACAGAAACAACCAACAAATACGCCGAAGGATATTCAGGTGCTCGCTATTATGGTGGGAATGAAATCATCGATCAAATCGAAGACTTGGCTATCGAGCGAGCTCTAAAGTTGTTTAAACTAAATCCTAAAAAATGGGGAGTAAATGTACAGCCTCACTCTGGGTCACCAGCAAATATTGCTGTTTACGCAGCATTGGTTCCAAAGGGTGGAAAGATCATGGGAATGACCTTGGCGCACGGTGGTCACCTGACACATGGGCATGCCGTATCATTCTCTGGTAAATTCTGGGAACAGGTTCCTTATGGAGTCGACGTTAAAACAGAAAAAATTGATTATGATGAACTAATAAAAATAGCAAAGAAAGAAAAACCAGATTTAGTTATTGCTGGGTATTCTGCTTACCCACGAAAAATTAATTTCAAAAAGATGCGTGAAGTTGCTGATGCGGCTGGAGCATACCTCATGGTAGATATGGCCCATATTTCCGGATTGATTGCAGGAGGTCAACATAGTTCACCCTTTAAATATGCTGATGTCGTTACGACAACAACCCACAAGGTTCTGCGTGGTCCACGTGGTGGAATGATTTATTCACGACATGATTATGGTGTAGGAAAAATAGCTCCTAAAATGAAGTCAAAAAAGGTTGCACCGACATTGTTCCAGCAAATTCAAAAATCAGTATTCCCAGGAATGCAGGGTGGACCACATATGAATCAAATCGCAGCTCTGGCAGTTGCCTTAAAAGAAGCGGATTCTGCATCATTCAAAAAATACACCGAACAAGTCGTCAAAAACTCAAAGGCCCTGGCTGGAGAATTAAAAAATCTTGGCTGGAGAATTACTTCTGGAGGAACGGATAACCATGTATTTCTGATGGACGTATGGAATGACGGAGCCGGGCTCACAGGAAAAGAAGCCTCAACGCGATTGGAAAAAAACAATATTATTGTAAATATGAACACCATTCCTTATGATACGCGTTCTCCATTTAATCCTTCGGGATTACGTCTTGGGTGTGCGGCAGAGACAACGCGAGGTAAAAAAGAAAAAGACATGGTTACATTAGCACAGCGTATTAATGATATACTAAGAGCGTAATCATATGTTTAAAAAAAGTGGGGCATATGTTCTCGTTTTTTTATTGCTTGCTGCATGGGTTGGCCTTGTTATCTTTATTATTCGCTCTGAACAATCAGAAGGTCTTAATCTAGAAACAACATCAACAAATTATTCAACCAAGGCTTATAGTATTAATGAGCTCAAGGCGATGGCAGAATTAAATGAGAATTCAAGAAAATCTGAATTAAATATTGAGAATTATTTTGTTATTGAGGAACAAGATATCTTTTTTGAGGAGTATTCATTATTAGTTGGTGATGTAATTTCTCAAGAGAAAGAAACTCGTAATGAACTTAATAATCTATACCAAGGTGCTGTTGATAAAAAAGGCAGAACTGAAAATATTTTAATAGAAATTCCAAAGGTGGATTCAGAGGTAATTCAGTATCCATCGATGAGCACTATTTCATTAGAAATAGTAAATGAAAAAGAGTCCACTAAAAATATTCCTGATCTATACACAGGAAGAGATTTCCTAGATATTTATAATACCTTCGAGCAAAATCAGAATCTCGATTTTCTTACAAAATATATTTACAATATTAAAGATGTTGATGATTATATAAAGCAAAAAGCCAAAGACCGTGGGTATCAACAACGTGGTTTTGCAAGAAGTTACGACCTTGTTAATTTTGAAAATGTTCAAACACGACCCGAAGTAAAAAAAGCATACGTCGCAATGAGGAATGAAATGATAGAAAAAGATATCAGATTACATTTTGTTTCTGGATATCGTTCGTCTTCTTCACAGCGTGCTATCTTCAAACAAAAAATGGAAATTGCAAATCCTCTCGACATTATAACAGGGGTTCATGATGAGAAATTAGATAATATATTATCACGATCTGCTATACCGAGCTATTCAAAACATCATTCAGGGTATGCTGTTGATTTTGGATGTGGAAATGATTATTTAGTTTTTTCTTTTGCTAATACTCCTTGCTATGATTGGTTATCTGCTAATAATTTTGCTAATGCACGTAATCATGGATTTATACCTAGCTATCCAGATGATGTAGGTCTCCAAGGTCCTAATCCAGAACCATGGGAATACGTGTGGGTAGGGAAAGATAATATTTAATAAAATTTTTTATAAGAAAAAAGTGTTGTAGATACAACACTTTTTATATGTAGAGATTTTTTCTTTTATTAAATTGCTACCTTACCTTTAATAGCAGGATGAGGGTCATATCCATCAAGACCAAAATCATCAAAGGTGAAATCATCAATATTTTTTATTTCAGGGTTTATGTTCATCGTTGGTAAACCTCGTGGTTTGCGTGATAATTGTTCATCTACTTGGTCAGTGAGGTTGTTGTAGATGTGAACATCTCCAAGGCTATGTACAAAGTCACCAACTTTTAAATCACAAACCTGAGCAACCATCATAGTTAACAGCGCGTAGCTGGCAATATTAAAGGGTAGCCCTAAAAATACATCTGCACTTCGCTGATATAATTGGCAGGATAATTTACCCTCAGCAACCCAAAATTGGAAAAAAGCATGACAGGGAGGTAAAGCGGCTTTACCGTTTGCTACATTTTCAGAAAACGACTTACTCGTATCTGGCATAACGCTAGGGTTCCAGGCTGAAACTAGGATACGTCGTCCATTTGGATTATTTTTAATTTGATCAATGGCGTTTTGTAATTGATCAATTCCTTCACTGTTCCAATTTCGCCATTGGTGACCATAGACAGGTCCCAAATCACCATTATCATCAGACCACTCGTTCCAAATACGAACCTTGTTATCCTGTAAATATTTAATATTCGTATCTCCAGAAATGAGCCATAATAATTCATGGATAATTGCCGGCAGATAGACTTTTTTTGTGGTCAAAATTGGAAATCCCTCGGATAAATCAAATCGCATCTGATGTCCAAAATAACTTTGTGTTCCTGTTCCGGTGCGGTCTCCTTTGTGGATCCCTTGTTCCTTAATAAGGTTCAAGAGTTCAAGATATTGTTTGTCAGTATTATTCATAATTTTATTTTTAAATTTCTAGTAAGGTTAATAAATTAAAGAGAGACAATTATTCTTTAAATTTACAATGACTGAAATCTGCTTCGTATTTTTTTGTTTCAGGTTCTTTTACAAATTTTCCATCTATTAATGTTCCTGTACGAGAGTTAATTTCTTTGAACCCTTCATCCATAACCTTAGAGGGGTCGTACCCTAATTTTGCCATGGCCCCTGATGAAAAGATGATAATATCAAACAGAGCGTCAATTATTTTTTCGGGTTCGGTATGTGTGTTTTTGGTAATTTCTTCAGCAAGAGTCATTGCCTTGTCTCGAGCCGTGATGCTGTCATAATTTCCCGTAGCCTCTAATAGTTCCTCGATAATAAACGAGGTTTCCTTTGTATGATCAAATCCTTTTTCTAATAAACCTCGTTCCTGATTCCATATAACAATTTTTTCAAATATATTCATATTTTTATTATATCATGAAGAACGTGATATAATTTATGTATGAAAGGAAAATTAATTGTCATAGATGGAACCGATGGTTCAGGGAAAGCAACGCAGGTAAAAAAAATAAAAGAACGTTTAATATCTGAAGGTCACAAGGTGAAATCTTTAGATTTCCCTCGATATTACGACAATTTTTTTGGGAATATGGTTGGTCAAGCATTAAAGGGTGATTATGGTGACTGGGCTGGTATTCACCCTAAATTAGCTTCTGTAGTATATGCAAATGACCGTGCAGAATCTGCGCCACAAATTAATCAATGGTTAGAAGAGGGGAATATTGTGATTCTTGATCGTTATGTATCATCAAATCAAATACATCAAGGTGGAAAAATTGATGATGAAAATGAGCGCAAGGAATTCATGCAGTGGCTCGACACTATGGAGCATGATGTATTAGGAAGTCCACGACCTGATGCAATATTATACCTCGATGTTTCTGTGGCAATAACCCAGAAACTATTAATTGCAAAGGGAAATAAAGAATCAAAAAAATACCTCGAAGGTCGCGGAGATCAACATGAAAATAATATAGAGCATCTAGAAGCTGCTCGAGAATCAGGATTAAAAATGATATCAGAGAATAATAATTGGATTCGTATCGGTTGCTCGCGTGAGGGAGATATTTTTTCAATTGATGTTATTCATGAAATTATTTATGACAAAGTAATCACCTTGCTGAATACATAAATCACCTAAGGGTGATTTTTTAATTATATTTTTGATATACAATAAAAATATGAAAACTATATTAATAGATGCAATACATACTTTTATAAATTCTCAGGGGGAAGTAGACGAAAAAATATTTGAATTACTTGAGGAATATAGTGAGCACAAAATTATTTGTACCAACGCTGATCCTGAAAAAATCAGAGAATATAATCTAGATATTATGAAATATCCAGTCTTCACTCTCAGTCGTGAACCTGCAAAGGCAGATCCAGAATATTTTGAATTGTTAATGCAGGAATTTAATCTCTTTCCGTCAGAATGTTTGTATATTGAACATAATAAAGACGCTGTTACATCAGCTCAAAGTATTGGTATTACCAGTTATTATTTTGACTCAGAAAAAAGAGACTTAGAATCATTAAAAGAATTTATAAACAATAATATTCATTAATATGAAAAAAATAGTATTAGGTGGTGGATGTTTTTGGTGTATGGATCCAATATTCAAAATGACACCCGGAATAGAAAATGTCATTGTTGGATATGCAGGAGGTTCAGAAAAAAATCCCAGCTATCGTGAGGTTGCCTATGGTCGAACAAGCCATGCCGAGGTTTTAGAATTGACCTACGACCCAGCAAAAATAAATCTACAGAAAATATTTGAAATATTTTTTACTATTCATGATCCAACAACATTAAACCGCCAAGGAGCCGACAAGGGAACGCAATATCGCAGTATTATTTTATATTCTGAAAATACAGACATGATTGTGGCTAATCAAATTATCGATGGATTGAATACATCAGGTGCCTATGAGAATCCTATTGTTACCGAGGTGGTGTCATTGGAATCATTTTACCCAGCCGAAGAATCTCATCAGGATTATTTCAACAAAAATCCCCAGCAGGCATATTGTCAGATTGTTATTGCTCCAAAGATTGATTTATTTAATCGTGTATTTAATAACAATAAATAATTATGAAAAAAATATACTTTGCAGGTTCAATTCGTGGAGGAAGGGGTGATAAGGAGAAATACAAACAAATAATCGATTGGTTAAAACAATATGGAATCGTTCTAACGGAACACATAGGATTAGATTCATTGACGTCTGATGGGCAGACACAATTCACCGAGGAGAAAATTTATACCCAAGACACCGATTGGATTCGAGAATCAGATATTGTTATTGCCGAAGTCACCCAGGTCAGCCTCGGCGTAGGCTATGAGTTAGGTTTTGCTGAATCATTAAATAAGCGCATTGTATGTTTATTTAATACTGAATCAGGAAAATCGTTATCAGCCATGGTTCGAGGAAATAAAAATTTAGAGGTGATTAATTATCAAGATATTAATGAAATTCCAGAAATCTTAAAAGAAATATTTAAATGAGTTACAGAGCTTTCTGAAAGAAAGCGACAATAACGAATTTATGTAGATATTTCTTTCATTATTTTTGAAAGGAATATTCTACGAAATGAGTCATGTTCTGAAAGAAAGCGACAATAACGCACCAGAAGAGTGTTTCCATTTTAATAAATAAAACATAAAAATCCTACTAATAATTAGTAGGATTTTTATTTCCATTCTGAAAATACTCAGATTTTTTTACTACGAAATATTATTTTTTTGTATAAATAACTTAATTTCATCAATCTCATCTTCATATTTCTCGGGGGTTGGATAATTTTTTGGATACATATTCCGATCAAACAAAAAATACTCTGAAAAAGATTGCCATGCTGAAATAATTTCTGAACCAGAAAGTTTTTCTTCAATATGGTAATTACGTTCGGAAAGAAATAAATAAAAATCTCTACATATTTTTGTATTATCTTTATTGGCTATGAAAAAATTAAGAATTGAATGTAAATCCATATACACAGAGTATATGTGATTTGCAAAAAAAAAAGAAATACTGATATGTTTTTATTAGTTCTTTAAACAATTTAAAATTTAATAATCATGGGAAAAAAGTATGAATCACATTCAAAAGGAGTAACCCGAAAAACAAGGTCATCTGGTAACGCTGTTCGTTATGATAAGTTTACCAATAGACCAGGGTCAACAAAGGGGCATGATCATAGTGGAATGATTGTCGATTTTGTAAAGGGAGTAGCAAAGATCTTTGGATCAGGTGAAAACTTAGGAAAAAAGTAAATTTTATAAACCGAGCTTTCGCTCGGTTTTTTAATCTGCAGAAGTATTATATTATCAAAAATATCTAATTAAAAGATTATTTAGATTTTAATAACTCTTTGGTAATAAGATCAACTGAATTTTTCAAACTTGAATCTGGACCTATAACTATCTCGCCCTTGAAACCAAGAAGATCTTTCTCTTGAAACCATTTTTTCATTTCTTTTTCTCCGTACTCATTTCTGTTGGGTTTTGTCTTGTGACGATTTAATGTTTCTGTAAATGGTATATCTAGATAATAAATATGATGCGAAGTACTATTCTTTACGGCTCGCTCAAGCATAGATGCATATTTTCTTTTACCATAAATACCTTCTACGATAGTAATATAATTTTTATCCAAACTAAAATTTATTATTATTTCAACAAGCTCGACATTATCCGTTTTCTCTCCAGATAGGTCAGCTAGTAATTCTCTGCGTATAAGGTCTTGCCCTACAATGGCAACTTTTTGATTTTTCAGTATATCGCGGATACCTTTTGCAATAGAAGATTTTCCAGATCCTGAATTTCCTCTAATTATTATTAACTGAGACATAATAAAATTATATCAGATAATTTTATTATAATTTCCATCTATTCTTCATGTATAATAAAAGTATGAACGGACTTACATCATCACAAGTATCAGAATTACAAAAACAATACGGATTAAACGAATTAGTCACCGGAAATAAAAAATCCTTATTTTCAATTTTTATCAATCAATTTAATAATATGTTGATTATTATTTTGATGATTGCGGCAATTATTTCGGCGTTTCATGATATTACCGAGGCTATTGTTATTGGAGTTATTATTTTACTAAACGGAGCTGTTGGATTTTTTCAAGAATATAGAACCGAGAAAACCTTAGAGGCATTGAATAATATGATTAGCCCTACCATTAGAGTCCTGCGTGACGGTCAGGAACAAATGATTGAAACCAAATTTTTGGTTCCTGGTGATATTGTAATATTGGCCGAAGGTGACAAAATTCCCGCAGATGGATTGTTATTGCAATCAAATAATGTCCGTGTTGAGGAATCGGCTCTAACCGGTGAATCTGTCCCATTTGAGAAATCAACAGATGATGAATTATATATGGGAACGGCATTGGTTCGTGGCTCAGGAATGATGCAGGTGGTTCATATTGGCTCTGAAACTAAATTTGGAGAAATTGCACAATTAACCACGGCAACACAAAAAACTGAATCTCCTATCCAAAAAGAATTAAAATCTATTGGAGTTTTTGTTGCGAAAATGGCGGGAATTATTTCATTGTTGATAATGATTATTCATGTTCTGCGGAATATGGGTGGTGATGCATCATTGTTTCAGGTTATTGCACAGGGATTTACCTTTGCAGTATCGGTTGCTATTGCAGCCGTTCCCGAAGGTCTACCTACAACCATTACGGTTGCCTTGGCATTAGGTGCGTCAGTTTTGGCAAAGAAAAATGCGATTATCAAAAAATTATCGTCTGCCGAAACATTGGGAACGGTCTCGACTATTTGCAGTGATAAAACAGGAACACTGACCAAAAACGAAATGACGGTGCGAACGATGGTGAGCTCTGATAATCAATATATGAATCTCTCTGGTGTTGGCTATGATCCTAATAACGGAGGATTAGAATCTGAACCCAAAGACATGCGTGAGTTCTTGCGTATGGCTGATATTGCGTACTATTGTAACGAGGCAAAATTGGTCCACCATGATAATGGTGTTTCTATTTTAGGTGACCCAACCGAGGCAGCATTGTTAACCATGGCAGAGAAAATTTACTTGGCCTCTGGTGATAATAAAACTGACTATATCCAAAACTCAATATTTCCTTTTGATTCAGAGCGAAAATTGATGTCGGTTGTTGCTACTGATAACCAGGATAAATCGTTTGTTTTTGTAAAAGGAAGTCCTGATCATGTATTGGATACCTGTACTCATTTTTGGAACGGGGAATCTTCTGAATTAATGACGCCTAAAAAGCGTCAGGAAATTCAATCAATCTATGATGATTTAGCTTCGCAGGCATTACGTGTTTTGGCACTGGCGTATAAACCTATCACAACAATTCCAGAAACGATGGAGGATGTCGAATCTGATTTAATATATGTAGGATTGGCAGGAATGATTGATCCACCACGCGAAGACGTCAAAGACGCCATCATAAAAACCAAAGCCGCAGGAATCAGAACCATCGTCATCACCGGTGACTATGGTATTACCGCATCGGTTATTGCAACTGAGTTAGGGATTGTTGATGTAGATAATCATCGCGTTATTACCGGTGATGAATTGGAAACCGTTGATGATGAAACTTTGGCAGATATTTTAAACGACCGAGAACACGGTGTTATTTTTGCTCGAACACAACCAGCACAAAAAATGCGCATCGTTGAAGCCTTACAAAAAAATGGCGAGATTGTTGCCATGACGGGTGATGGTGTAAATGACGCTCCTGCATTAAAACGAGCAAATATAGGTGTTGCTATGGGAATTACCGGAACCGAAGTTTCCAAGGAGGCAGCAACATTAATCCTATTGGATGATTCATTCGCAACCATTGTTCGTGCCGTTCAGGAAGGTCGCCGTATTTATGATAATTTGAAAAAATTTGTACTGTATACCTTGTCATCTAATGTTGGAGAATTGGTTGTAATATTTATTTCGATTCTCTCTGGTATTCCATTAATTTTGACAGCAATTTTGATTTTGACGATTAATTTGGGGACAGATATTTTACCTGCTATTGCATTAGGTGTTGACCCAGGAGATGATGACGTTATGCAGCGAAAACCACGCGACCCAAAATCTCGCGTATTGAATAATTCATTCCTCAAACGATTATTCATGATTGGAGGAACGATTGGGTTATTTGTTATCGCAGCCTTTATCTATACATTAATCAGTGATGGTTGGGTTTGGGGAACTGATTTTGATGCAGAGACATTGAAACATGGGCAAACCTTGGCATTTGCGACATTGGTGATTATTCAATTAATGAATTCATTTTCGGTTAAAAGTGAAAAACCAATTAAACTAAAACAATTATTTAATAATCATTTTCATTTCTTTGCGATTATGGTTTCAATGTTGATAGTATTGGCAGTCGTGTATCTACCATTCTTTAATAGAGTATTAGGAACGATGCCATTGGATATTCATGATTGGGTGGTCATTGGGCTAACTTCAATTATTCCTGTCATTATCTTTGAAATAATTAAAAGGTTTCATAATAAAACAGCTTAGGCTGTTTTTTGTTATAATGATGGTATGAAAATATATTTTGCAGGTTCAGTTAGGGGTGGTCGTGATGACAAAGAGAATTATAAAAAGATTATTAATTGGTTAAAACAGTATGGAGTTGTTTTAACCGAACATATTGGGCTAGATTCACTAACCTCTGACGGACAGACACAATTTTCTGAACAGAGGATTTATACGCAGGATACTGATTGGGTCAAGGAGTCGGATATTGTGATTGCTGAAGTGACGCAGGTGAGTATGGGTGTCGGGTACGAATTAGGATTTGCTGAGTCACTAGATAAACGTATCGTATGTTTATTCAATATCAATTCAGGAAAATCATTATCGGCGATGGTTCGTGGCAATAATAATCTAGAAGTTATAGATTATTCTTCGCTAGAAGAAATGCCAAATATTTTACAAAAAGTGTTTAAAAACCAAGACTAGTCCTTGGTTTTGTTTTCTAAAATGAGGATGGTATATTGAGACTATGAAACTACAAACACAATGGGATTTATCACAATTGGGTTCAGGGATCAATGACAACGAATTCAAAATTGAACGTGAATTAATGGAAAAAAAATATAAGGCTTTTGCGCGGAAATGGAAAAAAGACAAAAGTTTCTTGACTGATGAGAAAAATCTTAAAAAGGCCTTACATGAATATGAAATATTATCAGGACTAGGGACCAAAGAATTAACTTATATTTATTTAATGCGTCAGGTTGATAGTTCAAATATTGACCTCCAAAAAGCAGAAAAAAAAGCTGAGGAATTTTTTCAAAATCTTGCAAAGGAAATTCGTTTTTTCATTTTAGAGATAGGGGTTATTGAAGCGAAAAAACAAAAACAATTTCTAAATTCATCTTTATTGAAAAACTATAAGCATTTCTTGGAGAATACTTTTGATCAGTCAAAATACCGTCTCTCTGAAAAAGAAGAACATATTCTATCAGTGAAATCAGGGGTATCCCATGGAAACTGGCAGTCTATGCTGGAACAATTTATCTCCAAAGAGACCCGACAAGTCCTCGTTCCAGAGAATAAAAAGGTTATAAAAAAAGAACAATCTTTTGCAGAAATTCAATCCTTGATCCATCATAAAAACAAACGTATCCGTGACATGGCAGCGACGGCAATGCATGAAATAGTAAATAATAATGTTGATATTGCAGAAAAAGAATTCAATAGTATTTTAGAAAATAAAAAAATAAATGATGATTTACGTGGCTATGAACGAGCTGACCATTCGCGGATTTTATCAGATGATGTGACCTTTGATATTGTTGATACTATGACCGAGGTCGTAACTGATAACTTTAAACTTGCCAAGGATTACTATAAATTAAAGGCTCAATTAATGAAGGTGAATAAATTGGATTACCACGAACGGAATGTTCCATCAGGAGAAATAAAAGAATCATTCAATTATGAAAAATCAATCGAGCTCGTTGATCAGGCTATGACAGGTATCGATGCGGAATTTCATGACATATATAGAGACATGGTTGATGGAGGTCGCGTTGATGTGTTCCCAGCACAGGGCAAACGAGGCGGAGCATTTTGTATGTATTGGGGGCATGCTGATCCTGTGTATGTCATGCTAAATTATACCGATCGCGTGACCGATGTAACGACACTGGCTCATGAGATGGGGCATGCTATTCATGGAACACTTACAAAAAAAGAATCGCCTATTAATTACGATACACCAATGTTTGTTGCGGAAATCGCATCAAATTTTTGTGAGGAGTACGTTTTTGATCTCATTTCAGAAAAACTATCTGATAAGGAACGGCTAGTATTAAATATGGAAAAAATTGGGAGTTTTGTTTCTAGTGTGCAGCGACAAGTTGCTGCTTATAATTTTGAACAAGAACTTCACAATGAATTTAGAAAAGAAGGTTACCTCTCAAAAGAACAGATTGGAAAATTATTTACTAAACACATGAAATCATACATGGGACCAAGCGTTTCTCAGGATCCAGGTTCAGAAAATTGGTGGGTGTATTGGAATCATTTCCGAAGTCCATTTTACGTGTATACCTATGCTTCTGGATTACTATTAGCAAACGCTATGCGAGCAAAAGTTGCAGAAAATCCAGAATATATCGACTCTGTTAAAAAATTCTTCTCTACGGGGACGAGTACCTCACCAAAGGAATTATTTGATTCAATTGATATAGATATCACCGACCCACAGTTCTGGCAATCAGGAATTGATGAAATTAAGGAATTATTAAAAGAGACAAAGAAATTAGCAAAAAAAATAGGAAAAATATAAATGAATTACAGAGATTTTCATCGAAAATCAACAATAGCAAATTTATGTAGTTTTTTGTCTCATTCCCTTTGAGATAAACATTCTGTTAAAAACAACAGTGTGTTGTTTTTCTTTTGCGTAAAAAATGTACAATTAAGTGAGTTACAAAGTTTTCTAAAAGAAATGACAATAACAAATTTACGTTGATTTTATTTCGCGTTTTGAAAACAAAAGCCGACGAGTTCAGTTATACTAAAATTATGAAAATCACCGATACAATCAAAAACGCTATTCAACAATCACTGACTGATTTAAATATTTCCTATGACGGAGATATTTCTATTGAACATCCATCTGAGTTATCACACGGAGATTTTGCATCAAATATTGCGATGTCTATATTTGCGGAAGAGCAAAAAAGAAAAAAAGAATTGGCTAAGCGATCATTTCCAGATGAAAAAATAAAAAGAGAAAGTATTGTAAATAATTTGAAAGTCAAAGAAATTAAATTCAAAAACCCACGAAAACTTGCCGAAGCTATTTCAGAAAAAATTTCAGCACCAGAAATTGCTGAAGATGGAATTTCTGTTGCTGGTCCAGGATTTATTAATATCCGATTATCAGATGAATTTCTGTCGAACGAAATTAAAATTGTTCAGGAAAAGGGAGATTTTTATGGTTGGAATAATTCATGGGAAGGCAAGAAAATTCTAGTTGAACATTCGTCGCCAAACCTCTTTAAACCTTTTAATATTGGTTTAATGATGAACAATACCGTTGGTGAGGCAATGGCTCGTTTATGTAAAACAACCGATGCCGATGTTACTATTATTTCTTATCCATCAGATGTTTCATTAGGAATAGGAAAGTCCGTATGGCAATTAATGCAATATGGTGTTGATAAAATAGATGAATTTGGAACAGTACCAAAAAAGATGTCTTTTTTGGGAAAATGTTACGCAGAAGGAACACAAGCATATATCGATAATGAAAACATCGAACCACGGGTTCGGGAGATTACCCAAGAAATCTATGAACATCGAGACACCGCAGCCTATAGCGCCTATAAAATTGGACGTGATTTAAATCTTGAATATTTTATTAATATGGCGGCCCGATTAGGTTCAGCCTTTGATGGATTTATTTTTGAATCTGAGGCAGGAAAAATTGGTAAAGAAATCATCAAAGAAAACACTCCTGAAATTTATACAGAATCTAACGGAGCTGTAATTTATGAAGGGGAACGGGATCAATTACATACACGTGTTTTTATTAACACCGATGGAAATCCTACCTACGAAGCCAAGGACACAGGATTATTAAAACTAAAATTTGATAGATATCATCCTGACCTTTCTATTTTCGTAACTGACTCGGAACAGGGTCCATATTTTAAAGTTGTAGGAACAGCAGCTGGAAAAATTAATCCAGATTGGAAAAATAAAACCATTCACAAAACCCATGGACGTATGTCATTTAAAGGAGAGAAAATGTCATCACGGTTGGGAAATACTCCGTTGATCGCTGATATATTAGATGTCGTTAATAATGAAGTGTATGAAAGGTCAGGAGAGAGAAAATTATCCCAAGACCAAGCCGATATGATTTCTATTGCTGCGGTAAAATACACGATATTGCGAACACAGGCAGGGAAAAATATTAATTTTGATCCAGAAACATCATTATCATTCGAGGGAGATTCAGGTCCCTACTTGCAATATACCTATGCACGTAGTCAATCGATGTTACGAAAGGCGGCAGATTTAGAAATTATTGTTGATACTAACCGCCCAGAGGACTGGGAGACAACTGATATCGAACGATATCTGTACCGATATCCAATTATGGTAGAGCAGGCCTTTAAAGACTTGGCTCCACATACGGTTGTGACCTATATTACCAAGTTGGCTCAGTTATTTAATTCTTGGTATGCCCAGGGGAAAATAGTAGATGTTAATGACGAAACCAGTGGCTATAAACTGGCATTGACTGACGCCGTATCACAGACAATTAAAAATGGATTGTGGATCTTGGGAATCGATGCTCCAGAGGAAATGTAAAAATATTAAAATTGGTGAATATATTTGTCACCTAAGAAAAAAGAACGCTCATGGGATAGCAAATCTCGTTCGCGTTCTTTTTTCTTGCTTCTTTAGTCTTCATATAATTTTAACTATTTTGGTATAATCTAATTATTTATTTTATACAAATAAAAGGTATCAAAAAAAATACTCAAGGGTATTTTTTTGATATACTCTAATTATGATTGAAACATTGTACCTATGGATTATTTGGCTGGTTCTCCTTTTTATTTTTCTATTTAAAATACGAAAAAAATATCAGTCACTGGAAAGCTATGACCCACAAATGACTGAATATGAACCTCCAAAGAAAATCAACCCAATGATGTGCGGTTTTTTGTTAGATAGAAAGTTAAATATACGTGACATATTAGCAGGTATTATTTTCCTACATCAAAAAGATATTGTTCATTTTGAAAAATCAGACCCACGTATTGGTTTAATGAATAGTAAAAAAATAAAACATGCTCAATATAAAATAGAAGAAATTGCCTACAAAAAGGGATATGTCTATTACCCTTTTAGTTTTTGGAATATTTTCCTTTATGGTATATCGATTACGTTTTTTGCTGGGGCTGGATTGTATTTATTTGTACACCAAATTCAATCAGGGGTCGTTAATGTTTCTTTTTTTGAGACGTATGTCTATTTCCTTAGTTTTCCAATAATGGTATGGATATGCGTATTGATTAGTCGGTTAACGCGATGTCAGTATACCGAATCAGGTATACGAATAAGAAATAAAATCAGTGGTTTCAGTCGATATTTAAAAGTTGCAGAAACAGAACGAATTAATTTTGATAATTCATTGCAAGAGAATCCTGAGGATTTTACTTATTATTTGGCGTATGCTATCGCGTTGAATGCTCATTATTCGTTTTTAACAAAATATACCTTATTATTAAAACCAGTTCCTGATTGGTATGAACCAGCTATGTTTATTATGCCAAAAGTTTTTTTAGGAGCCAAGAGAATCAACTTGGAAGAGTTAGTTGATTTGATTGAACACCATTCTTAATAAAAATTATGTTTCTTTTTAGTTAAAAAAGAAAAATATCATTTTACACAAAACAAAACCCTGCTACAATAAATGTATGCAAACAAAGGCACAAATTATTATTATTCAGAAAACCGCATAGTACACCTCGGTTTCTTTAGTAATATAATAATTGCACCATAAAGACCCGCGAGGGTCTTTATTTTTATACAATCAACATGTTAAAATATCATTATGAATAACCAGCAGAATAGCGAATCAAAAAAAAGTAAAACAGCCCAATCAGAAGAATCAATTTTGTCATTTTGGCAGAACAATAAAATTTTTGAAAAATCACTTGAAAAAGAATCACCCAAAGGCGATTTTGTCTTTTACGATGGACCTCCGTTTGCTACAGGATTACCTCACTATGGACACCTCTTAGCGGGAACAATCAAAGACATCATTCCCCGATACAAAACGATGCAAGGATACCATGTTCCGCGAAAATGGGGATGGGATTGCCATGGATTGCCTATCGAAAATTTGATTGAAAAGGAATTAGGATTAGGAACCAAAAAAGATATCGAAGAATATGGTATCGAGAAATTTAACGATGCTGCTCGAAATTCTGTATTGCGCTACGAACAAGATTGGAAGCGATACGTTCCACGTTCTGGACGATTTATTGATATGGATAATGCCTACATGGCAATGGATTCATCATATATGGAATCCATTTGGTGGGTCTTTGGTCAATTACATAAAAAAGGGCTTACCAAGGAAGGGTTCAAGGCAATGCATTTATGTCCACGTTGTGAGACGACATTGGCTAATTTTGAGGTGAATCAAGGGTACAAAGACGTGACTGATATTTCTGTGACGGCAAAATTTGAATTAAAGGATGAACCAGGGACGTTTCTATTGGCATGGACAACGACACCATGGACGCTGCCTGGAAATGTTGCCTTGGCGGTTGGAGCTGATATTGATTATGTAAAAGTTTCCTCAGAAAACGAAATATATATCGTTGGAAAAGAATTGCTAGAAGAAGTTTTCGCTGGAAAAGAATTTGAAATAATTTCAGAACTAAAAGGTTCAGATCTCGAAGGAAAATCATACTTTGCACCTTTTGATTATTATCAAAATGATAAAGAGGTAGAAAATACACAAAATGGCTGGAAGGTTTTGGTTGCAGAATTTGTAACCGTTGATTCTGGTACAGGAATTGTGCATATCGCACCAGCCTTTGGTACTGATGATATGCAATTAGGTGAAATGCATGATCTTCCCTTTGTCCAACATGTAGCAAAATCAGGAGCATTCAAACATGTATTTGCACAAACTATTGATGGCGGTGATTTTGCAGGAATGTTGGTTAAACAAAAAAATGACTTGATGTCGACTGATATTGAGATTATTAAACGACTCGCCCATGACGGGAAACTATTTTCAAAGAAAAAATTAGTTCATAGTTACCCTCATTGTTGGCGTTGTGATACACCACTGCTCAATTACGCAACGACGTCTTGGTATGTTGATGTACCGAGTATCAAAGACAAATTAATCGATTCTAATAAAAAGGTAAACTGGGTTCCAGAACACGTAGGACAGGGGCGATTTGGAAAATGGCTCGAAGGTGCTCGCGACTGGGCATTATCACGTTCTCGTTTCTGGGGAACACCACTACCTGTTTGGCAGTCAGCCGATGGAGAAGAAACCTTTGTTGCAGGTTCCTATCAGGAAATGCTTTCTCGGGTTAGATCATCGGGAAACAGCTATTTTGGATTGCGTCACGGTGAATCAGAATCAAATATTCAGGGCGTTATAAACTCTGTTATTGAAACATCAAATCCACTCACAAAAAAAGGACAACAACAGGCTATTGATTCCTTGTCTGAAATACCCAAAGACATCGACTATATCTTTACGTCACCCTTACAAAGAACACGAGAAACGGCTCAGATTATCAAGGATCATCTGGGAATTTCTGATGAGAATTTTATAACTGATAATCGTTTGGCCGAGACAAATCTTGGGGTACATTGGGAAGGAAAAAAATGGCAGGATGCTCATAATCAAGAATACTTTGCCAGCACCAAGGATTTTATCGATCAAAAAATTTCTGATGATGCTGAATCTATTAGTGATGTATATAAACGTAGTATGGATTTTATGTTTGATGTTGAACAAAAATATCAAAATAAAAAAATTCTTGTTGTATCTCATGGTGGAATATTACGGGCCATGCAATTTGGAAACCATTACTATGGAACCAAAAAGAGAGCCCGTGAATTTTGGGATGAACATCGTCTTCCAAAGAATGCACAATTAATGGAATTACTTTTTAAACCATTTCCACACGATAAGGATTTTGTTATCGATATTCATCGGCCCTATATTGATGAAATTACGGTCGTCTCGGAATCAGGAGAAGAAATGAAACGTATAGAAGACGTATTTGACGTATGGTTTGATTCATCATGTATGCCATACGCCCAACAGCATTACCCCTTTGAAAATAAGGAATCATTTGAGAATGCATTTCCAGCACAATTTATCGCAGAAGGACTCGATCAGACTCGTGGTTGGTTCTATGTAATGACCGTTATCGGAAATGCACTATTTGATACAACACCCTTTGAAAATGTTATCGTAAATGGATTAATTTTGGCAGAAGATGGCAAAAAAATGTCAAAATCCTTGAAAAATTATCCTGATCCTTACGATATGTTTGATACCGTTGGAGCAGATGCTATTCGTTTATATATGATTAATTCACCGGTCGTGCGAGCTGAAGAATTTGCCTTTACTGAAAAAGGAGTTCGTGAAGTTGCCAGCAAAGTCATGGGACGACTGCGAAATATTATTTCGCTTTATGAAATGTACAAGAATGATGTTGATGGACAGATTACTGATTCAGATAATGTTCTAGATCAATGGATTATGGCAAGGTTGGCAGAATTAGAAAACGAAGTACGAACTAATCTAGATTCATATGAATTAGATAGGGCAGCCAGACCAATATTTGATTTTGTTGATGATTTTTCTACTTGGTATATTCGTCGATCACGAGACCGATTCAAAGGTAGTGACATCGAAGACAAAAAACGAGCCTTGGGAACAACTCGAAAGGTGTTAATCGAATTATCAAAAATTATTGCTCCATTTGTACCCTTTGTTGCTGAAGAAATTTGGCAAACACTACACGTCGATGGGATGGTAGAGTCAGTGCATTTGGCTGATTGGCTAGAAATGAAAAAGGCAGATCCAATTATTGTTCATCAAATGTTTGAAATAAAAGAAATCATCTCTGAATTACTGCAGATACGCTCTGATAAGAAAATAAAGGTGAGACAACCATTAGCATCAGCGACAGTTTCTGTTAATGAGAATTTACCACAAGGTTTTATCAAACTAATAGAAGATGAGGTAAATGTAAAAGAGATTATTCTTAAATGGGGTGAAGTTCCTCAATTAGATACAAATACTAAAGTCATTTCTTTTAATACAGAAATTAACGAGGAATTAAAGCGAGAAGGAAATATGCGTGAATTATTGCGACAGATTCAATCACTCCGGAAATCTTCAGGATTGGAACCTCATGATATTATTAATGTGCATATTCAGACATCACCAGAAGGGCAGATGTTGATTGAAACATTCAGTGATGAAATTAAATCTACTGCAGGAATCGAGGAATTTAATTTTACGCACAACGACGGAGAAGAAATTAAGGTAGAACATTTAATATTCATTGTAGCTATCGAAAAATAGCAATAAAAAAAGCGACCATAAAGGCCGCTTTTTGTGATTGATTATTTGGCTACTCATTCTTGGTTATTGTAATAAGTAAAATCGTAGACTTTACTTGCTCTATTTCAGTTTTAGTCAGACTGTTACATCTACGAAGTTCTTTTGTAGATTGACTACGAAGAATGCCGTTGTGATAAACGGTCTGCTCATCAATTCCAAGTTCATTAAGAATTTTCTGGGAGCTTGATATGCTTTCTAATAGACCATGGATTGATGTGGCTGTTATTTTTTTATGACTCACATATTCTTCTTTGCGAGGTAAATTTTTAACAACATTTAAAAAAAGAGCTCCATTTTTTTTAGAACCTACAATAATTTGATTTGGCATAACTATTTGATTTTGTATTATTTAAATTTACAATAACATATCCTTATATTTAATCAACATCTTATTGTAATCTATAATTCAAAACGTATACTACCCTCTATGTCACATGCTATTTACCAAACACCTGCAATTATTTTGAAAACTAAAAATATGCGCGAATCAAACAAATTATTGGTACTTTATACTGAAAAATTTGGTTTGATTTATTGTGTCACTCAATCAGTAAGAGAATTAAAATCCAAAATGCGTTACCATACTAATAGATATTCCTTGGTTACGGTTGACCTGGTTCAGGGAAGAGATATTTGGCGAATGACTGGTATCCATGAAAATATTTCATCCCTAAATTTTGCAGGGAGTTTATGGTACGAATTACTCTCTAATTTTACCCAACTGATTAATCGCCTTTGTAGTGGAGAAGAACCCAGTACAGAAATCTGGAATAATATAGAGCATTTATATAATAATTATAGCGATATTGATGAATCAAATCACTCCTATTATGAAATAATTTTTACGATGAGATTACTCCAATCTCTTGGGTATTGGGATGGAAAAGAAGAATTTTTAAATAATTATAATTATAATCAAGATTATTTTGATTATATTGAAAATCACAAAATTTCTTTGGTTACGACCATTAATCAACGAATACATGATACTCAACTATAGATATTTAATGAAGATATACCTAACTAAGGGTGTAGTTTTAAATTACTACTTTCACTCCCTTTGGCATTACAGTATAATAAAGATATGAAAGATGATATTACTCCTAAAAATAGAAATGAACAAATAGAAAGTCTCGATCGTGATTTATATGATTCAAACAAAGATCATGGACAACGTGATCGACGAAAAATTCATAGTCAACGAATAGATCTTAATAAAGATTTTAAAAGTGATGAATACGATCGTTTGTTAAAAGAACGCAATAAATATAAATTACCAACGTCTTTATTCAAGAAAATATTCTTTGTAGTTTTAATTTTCTTTTTTACGACACTTGCGATAGCTGGTATAACCTTGTACGAGGGTCGAACCGTAGTTTCCGAAGAATTAATCGCATTGGAAATATTGGGTCAACCTTTTGTTGATGGAGGAGAAGAATTAGAATTACAGGTACGGGTTCAAAATTTTAATGAACAAGCATTACAATTACCTGACTTGGTTATTTCGTATCCAAAGGACTCGGGGGAAGATGCTGAACGTGTCTTTTTGAGGCGCTCATTGCAAGATATCAATACCAAAGGCCGTGTTACTGAAGAATTTGATATAACACTCTTTGGGCAAGAAGGCGATATTCGTGAAATAGAAGCCATACTGGAATACCGGATAGAGGGTTCAAGTTCTATTTTTATAAAACAAGAAGTTCATCAGGTAATCATTCGGTCAACGCCAACACAAATTGCTATTGATGCTCCTGATACAATTGTCAGAAACCAAAATGTATCAATAAAGGTTGATGTTTCTTCAAATTCAACTACACAAGTAAATGATACGCTCTTAAGGGTACGATATCCTCGAGGATTCGAATACATCAGTTCAAGTCTTGTCCCTGGTTTCAGTAATAATACCTGGTATTTTGAAAATCTAGGAGACCAAAGACAAACTATCGAGATTATAGGTCGCCTCGCTGCCCTCGAAGGTCAAGGTCAATCATTTATTTTTGAATATGGAAAACAAAGCCAATTTAATAAAAATGAATTTGAGACTATTTTTAATGCATTGACACATACCATTGATATACAAAAATCATTTATTGATTCGCGTATTGCTGTGAATAATAATAACGATGATCAGAGTAGTATTAGAGGTGGAGATAACATTGATGTCAGAATCTTCTATGAGAACACTCTGGATGTTGCCTTGGAGAACGTTGTATTAACGGCAAACCTCAGTGGTGATTTGTATGATAAAAGTAAGGTAAACCTCCAAAATGGATTCTATAATTCAAGCAATCAAACGGTTATTTTTGATAGAACAACCAATGATTCATTAGCGTTACTAGAACCTGGCGAAGAAGGAGAATTTAGGTTTACCCTAGGGGGGAGAGATTTGGTGGGGAGTGAAGGAGTCCTCAGTAATCCATTTGCCGAAATAACACTTGACGTTGAAGGAACAACCAGTAATGGTGACAGGGAAGAAGCCTTTGCAGTTGCACAACATAGAGTTTTGGCAAATTCTGATATTTCAGTAATGCCAAAAGTCCAATATTATGAAGGTCCATTTATTAATCAAGGACCAATGCCACCAAAGGTAAATGTACCTACGACGTATACTTTGGTATTCCAAGTCACTAATTCTTCAAATGAGGTTGATGATGCAGAATTAACAACCTTTTTACCTCCGTATGTAGAATGGTTAAATATTATTGCCCCATCAGTAGAAAGGACAAAGGTTTCCTTTGATCCGACAACGCGTCAATTTAAATGGCGCCTTGGAGAATTACGTTCAGGTTTGGGTGTTGGGACCAATCAACCCAGGCAAATTTCAGTACAGGTAAGAATTGTTCCTTCGGTCACACAGTTAGACAAAGATATCGCTCTCACCGGTGATGTTGTACTGACAGGAACAGATGCTTTTACTGATACTGGTTTGAATTTCAGAAAAAATGCCGTCTTTAATCGTCTGGAAAATAGGCGAGTTATTGGTGCTGATGGACGAGTTGTTCAATAATTTCTTAAATAAATATTTTCTCTGTCTCTAAGAAAGAACGCGAACGGTAGTACACTACCGTTCGCGTTCTTTTTCTTATATCCTCAATTTTCATTTTATTTAAAAACATATTTATGTAAGACAATTCTTGTTTTTTACGTCTCGGATAGTACACTGATGATATGAATAACGATGAACAATTAATGGAAAAAATTATCTCATTATGCAAGACACGAGGATTTATTTTCCAAGCTGGAGAATTATATGGGGGAATATCTGGGGTTTTTGATTATGGACCTCTTGGGACACTTCTCAAAAATAATATTAAAAATGCATGGATTAAAAAATTCGTAGAAAATCGCCGCGATACCTACCTGCTAGATTCAGCTATTATTATGGGGGAAAAGCCATTAACCGCATCTGGACATATTGGAACCTTTGTTGATCCTTTGACTACTGATACTAAGACAGGTAAAGATTATCGAGCAGATCATTTATTAGAGGATGCAGGCATTAACCCAAAAGGGATGACGATTCAGCAAATGACGGTCGCCTTGATTGAAAATAATATCCTTTCACCTGATGGAAATAAACTAGGTGATGTTCGTGAATTTAATTTGATGTTAAAAACTCAATTAGGTTCATCATCTGATTCGTCATCAACCGCATACTTGCGGCCAGAAACAGCTCAAGGAATTTTTATTAATTATAAAAATATTATGGATTCTATGCATCCAAAAATTCCATTTGGTGTCGCGCAAATTGGAAAGGCTTACCGAAATGAAATTACCCCACGGAATTTTATTTTCCGCGTACGTGAAATAGAGCAGATGGAAATTGAACATTTTATTCATCCAGATTCCTGGAAAGCAGAATTTGAATACTGGAGAGATGAGATGAATGAATGGTCAGAAATGATTGGATTGGATATGAATAAATTGCATGAGGTAGAAATAGGACCTGATGACCGAGCGCATTATTCAGAACGTACCGTTGATTTTGAATTTGATTATCCCTTTGGACAAAAAGAACTCTATGGATTAGCATATCGAGGTAATTATGATTTATCAAAACATACAGAGGTATCAAAGACTAAATTACAATATACTGACCCTATTAAAAATGAAACTTATATCCCGCACGTTATAGAGCCGTCTATGGGGTTAGATAGGTTAATACTGGCGTTACTAGCCTCAGCCTACACAGAGGACGAAATTGGCGGTGTTACGCGGTCATATTTGGCATTGAATCCATTAATGGCACCGTATAAGATTGCAGTTTCTCCATTGGTTAAGAATAAAGAACACATCATTGAAAAGGCGAACGCTGTATTCGGTTTCCTCAAGGCTGAATTCGGAAATGTCACCTGGGATGATAATGGTAATGTGGGGAAACGCTATCGTCGTCAGGATGAAATTGGAACACCCTTTTGTGTGGTTATTGATTATGACACCCTTGAAGAAGGGCATGCCGATTTTGGAACGGTTTCAATTCGACACCGTGATACCGCAGGACAAGAACGTGTTGCTATTGCTGAATTGAATAATTATTTTACAGAAAAATTACAATAATTTTTCTAAACAAAAAAACCACAATTATGTTGTGGTTTTTTTCTGTACATATAATACAAGGTCTTTGATAACTAATTTTTAAACTTCATTTCTTCTAAATAATCATTTAATTTTTCTATTCTTTCTTTTTGTATTTCTAATATAAAATTTTCCATAAAACTAAAATCTACCTTATTGTTTTTGGTGGGTAATTTTATTTTTGTCTCATCAAAACTTCTCATTCTATATTGTTTACTGTAAGAAAATTTACTACAAAGACTCTTATTTATTAAGCTAACAATGAAGATTTTTGCCTCTGGTGGGATTACCACTTTTTCAAATAAAACTAAAATATTATCATCAGCAGAATAAGAATAATCACGATAAAAAACGTTTCCAAACATATCAATTGTCACTGTATCTTTTGGAAATACTTCTTGCTCACTATTTTCAATAAACTCTGCAACTCCATTATTTTCATAACCAGCAGTTACCAAAGGACGGTCTCCTTTAATTCTCTTTTCAACCGTTAATCTTTTCCTCTTTTTATTGTAAATAAATCTTTTATAAAAAATTCTTTTTCAGTCCATTCGATTTTTTCAAGCTTATTGTTAAGTAGTTTATTATTTTTCAAGCTATTTCCATTTTCGTTCTTTAAAATACTTGATACCTCCCATGTCAGATAATCGCTGACCGTTTTCTTGAAATCAGCCAATGTTGGCTTGGTGTCTATAGGTGCGGATTGGTTCCAATCCGCACCGTTTGTTGGATCGATCGTATTTTCGTAGTATTCTTTTTCGGTAAAGATATCTAACTTGCTCTTGCCGAAACGAATGAGGTTTACTATTTCTTCATAGCGTTCTTTGGCGTTGTTGGTATCTTTCAGGTTGCTACTAGATTTCTTGCGACTGGTTCGCGTATATCCATCATCAGAAAAATCAACAAATTTTACCATTTCATCTGGGTGATGTTTTTCATTTATTTTGAAGACATAGATATTAGTTTGAACGGCTGCCTTACCGATAAATATATCAACAGGCATTTTAATACTGGCTACTAGGGTATGTTTCTCTAGAATTCTAGTGTTGTAATCGCGTGCCTTTCCACTACCTGCCGAGTTTTGAATAATAATCGCAGCGTAGCCCTTGTTCATCATGTTTAATGCTCTCTCTACGAATACCATTCCGTTTCCTTTTGCAGAATAGGGAGGATTCAAGACAAAGGCATTCGCAGGGAATTTTTCATCAGTATTTCCAAAACCATAATTCCCGTCAAAATCGGTTAATGAGTTTTTGTTCAAAATATTAGAGCTACCATCGCCCATTAAAATCATATTTAAAATTGCCAACATATAGACACTGGAAAGCAATTCCAATCCCAGTAATTGTTCTGCTTTTATTTTGATTTGTTTTTGTGTCAGCTCATTTGGTGAGGTAATGGTATTTTTTGCGTCAATCAACATTTCGTTCATAGCCGCAACCAATAACCCTGCCGAACCTGTAGCAAAATCCCATACATAGGAGTCTTTATTCACGCGTGCCAGTTTCACCAACAGCGTAGAGATGTATGATGGCGTCAGCACCACATCGTTTAGTTTATCTTGTGAAAATCCCATCCAACCATACATTTCATTAAAGAGTTTTCCTGTAAAATCGGTCGTCAATCCAATTTTGTAATAGATACCTAAATCATCGACAATTTTTACAAAGACTCGTTTTAGCTGACTTTCACCATCAATGACCTTGTTAATGTTTCCGCTGGTCAGGGTGTTTTCTAGAGTTCTGATGATTAAGTCTTTCTTGTCGTTCGGAAGATTTTTCCCTTCTAAAAAGGCTTTTATTTTTCGGAGGATAATATCTCCGTCAGTATTGCCTGCTTCGGTAGAGGATTTAAGGTCAGATTTCTCAAGAAGAGAAACGTTTCCCGGTATTCCCAGTGTTGCAATAATAGAAGCCGCAACCAAATACACACGGTCGTTTTCTCCGAGTCCTTTTTCATTTTCAAAAATATCATTATTCAGTCTCTTTAAACTGATGTCAATTTCTTTTTCTTTTTGTTCTGTTATTTTGGCAAGCTCTTCTGATGATAGTTTCAGTGATTTTGCTTTTTCGATAAAGGTATCAAAATTTTCAGGAGCCAAAAAAGAAAAATCTGAATAATCACCAATTTTTTGTCCTGCACCACGGTTATCTTTTGAAACATAATACACACCAATTTCATGATGAATTTTTCCTGTGACATCTTTGTGCCCAGTCATTCCTATGGCGATAATATCAGTATAATTAGTGTGGTGTAACAGGGCGTTTGAATAATGTACTGCTCCGTTTACGGCATAGGAGTTTATGTTTTTTAGGTTTGGTTCGTGTTTCGCTGTTCTGTTGTCAACACGTCCATCTGCATCAAGTTTTATTAATTTTCCTTTGTGACCTTTGTACTCTATTAAAATTGGATAAAAATTTAAATTTGTATCTTGTAATAATATTTTTGCATCAGGGCGATTTCCACCAACACCACCATTTTTTGAATGATAATCATTCAGTGCCTGGTCTATCTCCGAATTGATAGATTCTTGCTCTAATTTATACGGTAGATCATATGACCTCATCCAACCGTTGGCTAGGTCTGCAATATTTGGTTCTATTGATTGTACTGTCTTTTTCATATTTTTATTATACGTTATTTAATGTGTTTATTTAACTTATTTTTATATACAGGGATTCTAAAATATATAATCAAGGTTATACCGTATTGGAGACAATCGTGAATCATGTACAATAATATATGATGAAAGTTACAAATCTCTTAAAATCTATATTACTGGTTTCTTGTGCAGCCATCGTGTTGAATATTGGGCGCCTCGGTCTGGCAGAAAACCTTTCTTATTTATGGTTGAATTGGAATTTATTCCTTGCCTTGGTTCCAATATTTTTTGCATGGGCATTCGTTCAGAGTAATAATAAATTCATTCATTTCTTTGCCTTTTTACTCTGGCTGGGATTTCTGCCAAATGCACCGTATATTGTAACTGATTTTATTCATATGGCTGATGTCGGACCAAAGTCTATTTTATGGTACGACGGTATCATGATATTCCTCTATACCTTGGCAGGAATGATATCGTGGATAGGTTCCGCCTATATGATTCAAAAAAAAGCAAAGTGGAATGAATGGTTTATTATAATAATAGGACTACTCTCTGGGTTTGGAGTATATCTAGGAAGATATATTCGCTTTAATACCTGGGACGTTATTACGAATCCATTACCTTTGTTTCAGTCGCTCGTTGATATTTTTATTCATCCCCAAAATAACTCGCCGGTGGTATTAATGACCCTGGTCATAGCCTTTATGTTTATTATTTTCTTTAAATTATGTACTCATTATGAAAAAACCTAAAATTAAGACACTCGATAATGGACTACGAATTATTGCACTACCTCATCATGGAGAATCAGTCACCGTAGAGATTTTGGTAAATACCGGAAGTCAATTTGAAACGGCAGAGAAAAATGGAATCTCACATTTTCTAGAACACATGTGTTTTAAGGGAACTCACCAGAGATCTGGAAGGGATATTGTGCATTTTCTTGATGGACTAGGTTCACGAACCAATGCCTTTACTGACGACGAAATGACCGGTTATTATGTAAAATCTGCAAAAAAGCACTGGAAAAAAACACTCGCTATTGTGGCAGATATTTTTCAAAATCCATTATTTCCTAATGATGAAATACAACGAGAAAAAGGAGTTATTTTGGGTGAAATCAATATGTACAAAGATGACCCTGCGTCGGTAGCTAGTGATTTGTACGATGAAGTTCTTTATGGAGATCAGCCCGCAGGATGGACTATCTTAGGTTCGGAGAAAAATATCACAGATATGACGCGTGAAGATTTTTTTCATTACCATAATCAATATTATGTAGCCAATAATACAGTTGTCATTATTGCCGGCAATATTGAAAAAAAAGAAATTTTTGCTGAAGTGGAAAAATATTTTGCATTATTACAAAATCAAAAAGTACCAAAAAAGAAAAAAACAAAAATAATTCCTGAATCAAAAATCAAGGTAGATGAAAAACAAACCCAGCAATCACATATTGTTTTTGGGTATCCTACCGTAGGAAATACTCACAAGGATTACCTCGTAATCTCTATGCTAGCAGTGCTCCTTGGTGGAGGCATGTCTTCACGTTTATTTGAAAAAGTCCGTGAAGACCTCGGGGCTGGATACTATATCTATGCTAATAATTATTCTCATACTGATAGTGGTTCTTTACAGATTATTGCTGGTTTGGACTCTGAGCGTGTAGAAGAAGTCCTTGTTCATATCAAAGAGATTATCAAAGATATCCAAGTAAACGGCATTAATGAAAAAGAATTAAAAAAGGTGAGGGACTACATGTCTGGGAACCTTATCATGAGCATGGAGTCACCCAGTGCGCAGGCTCATTTCTACGGCTACCGGCTTCTTCAGGACAAAGAGATGATCGACCCCAAAGATATCATTCAAAAAATAAAGGAAATAACTGCCAAGGATTTACAAACAATGGCAAAAAAATACCTTCGATCTGAGAGAGTAGCGATATCACTAGTCGGTCCACATGATAAAAAACAATCAAAAAAGATTTTGAAAATACTAAGTACAAAATAAAAACCACTAACCAATGGTTTTTTCTTTTGCCTTATTGAATTCTGCCTGTTTAATATATTGTGGTTTATACCAATACATCATAATTGAGGTCATAATGTTTATCACCAAAATAGTGATAATAATAGTGATAATAAAAATACTATCAGCCCTAATCAATCCTGTTGATGTCGCAATTCCCAATACAACAAAGGCGACGATATCATAAGGGAGCATACCCAGACCCAAGAGTGTCGCTTCATGCTCTGGTAGACCTGAAGTTTTTCTACCAGCAAAATATGCCGACCAGAATTGAAAGAAGCCAACCATAACACCAGCAATCAATCCATAGACAATCACATATCCAGCTTGTGACCAATCAGCAATCAATTGCGAACCAAGGTGAATAAAGAATATTGGTCCAATCCATTCCTGAACAAAGTAAAAGAAGACGCCAAGGTTTTTATGGGTGATAGGTGTTTCTTCGTGGGTTACGTCACTGACTTTTGTTTCATGATACATTTCTACATGCAATATCAATCCAGTAAGATAAGCCGTAATTGCAGGATGTAATCCCATATAATGAGCAATCCATGCAAGTCCAAAAATTAACAACAACGTCATTGGGATACCAATTCTCAAATTAGCCATGACTTTTGATACTTCATAGAACCCAGGTGCTTGGCGTAATTTATAGATTAAATAGGTGAGGCGCGACATGATGCCATTCTTCTGAAAAAAGTTTGGCACATTCATGCGCATATGCATACGGGCATCGGGAAGGATAAATAACCCAAGAACACCAAAAATTCCAAAGACTCCAAAAATAAGTCCTACTTGTTTTGCTAAATCAATCCAGATTGCCGTAAAGGAAACATCACCACCATTACTACTAATTAACAGGGCATAAGCTGGAAGAATTCCAATAGCTAAGAGAATCGAAAGAAAGTTATCTGCTACTGATGCTGATGTTGCGGCTTTTGCTGCACGTGTTTTTTCTAAACCTAAACTTCGTAGAACTCCTATCGTATAAGGAATAGCTGTTGAGGTAAATACAAATCCAGCAACAATCGCTTCGGTTGTCGTAAAGTTTAATAAATTAAAGGCTAGAAATCCTCCAATAAATGGGCCTATGGCTCCGGTTATGGCCACCCATTTATGTTTCCATATACCACTCATAAAACCAAGGAGATCTTCACGCCAACCGGCATAAAACATAATAAAAATAACCCCTAGCGTTGCCCAATTCTCAAGAAGACTACTATCAATATTAAAAACATATTGTGTTCCGACAAGTCCAATGAGAATATACCACAAGATATCAACCGTTCCAGTTAATTTAGCAATAACTTTTGATACAAAAATAATCGCAACAAGCATTGTTAATAATTCAATAAATTCCATATATTACATTCTACACATCTTTTTTATTGATGTATATGATATTATAGAGGTATGAAAGATGTACGAATCCATTTTGATAAACACAATTTATTTGAAGTAGCACTTATTGGCTCGTTAATATACGCTCTATGGACAATTGGAGACTTTTTGTTGGTCTTGAGTGCAGGTCTTATTTTCTCAACCTTCATCGAAAATTTTGTTCAAACGGTTAAAACTTATAAAATTCCACGTATTGCTGCTGTAATTATTTTTTATTTTTTTACAATGATTATTTTTAGTGCTGTTTTACTTTTCATAATACCCATCTTGGCGCGAGAAATTGCTGAACTAGCACAGGTGTATCCACAGCTTCAAACGGTATTAGAATCAAATGCTCTTTTGGCACGAGCAAATACCGATTTTGATAGTATTAGTATTTCAAATGTTTTAGATCAATTACAAAATGAAGCCATAAGGGATAGATTTAGATCTACCGTTCTTAGTTTCTTTGGGGGAATTCTAAACTTATTGATTGTTTTCGTTGTTTCGTTTTATCTTAGTATCCAAGAAAAAGGAATTGATACCATGTTGCGTATTTTTACGCCATTGAAATACGAAGAAATGGTCATATCTTTATGGCACCGTGTTCAACGGAAAGTAGGAGCATGGTTCAAAGGTCAATTAATTATTGCACTGATACTAACGGTATTAACCTATGCTGGATTAGCACTTTTTGGTGTTCCGTACGCATTTATTCTTGCCCTGTTGGCTGGAGTATTTGGATTAGTCCCTTATGGAATTTTCCTTGCCTTGATACCTGCTGCACTCTTGGCAGCAGGGAGTGGGGGAATATGGCTGGGGGTAGGTGTTGTTGCCTTTTATTTTGTATTGCAACAAATACTTGATCTTGCACTCGCTCCTTTGATTGTGAATAAACTAACGGGAGTTCCTTCGTTGGTGGTAATTATTTCTGTATTTATTGGTGCTAAGTTATTTGGTATTTATGGACTTGTTTTGGCTATCCCTATTGCCTTGTTTGTTATGGAGATTGTTACTGAGTCAGAGAAATATAAATCCAAAAAAAGAGATCCTTTAATAGAACAAGAGAATCTAACCGTTATTGTTCCTAATAATTTAAAAAAATAATGAAATCAAGACAATACATAACAACAACACTTCCATACGTTAATGCCCAACCCCATGTTGGCTTTGCGATGGAAATTATTCGAGCTGATGCCTTGGCTCGATATTATCGATCCCAGAATTACGACGTATTTTTCAATACTGGAACGGATGAACATGGTATCAAGGTTCTTCAAAAGGCAGAGGAAGCCGACCTTGAACCTCAAAAATATGTCGATCCATTTGCTGAATCATTTAAGGGTCTTATACAACTTTTACATATCTCAGAAGATATTCATTTCGTTCGCACAACTGATGTTAGGCATGTTGCAGCAGCTCAAGAATTCTGGAAGCGTTGCGACGAAAATGGATTTATTTATAAAAAGAATTATCAAAGTAAATATTGTGTTGGGTGTGAGCTCGAAAAAACTGACTCAGAATTAACCGACGGACGTTGTGATATTCATACAAATCAGGACATAGAATTAATCGATGAAGAGAATTATTTCTTTAAATTTTCGGCATGTGAAGATTTTCTTAAAAAGTTTTATACAGAGAATCCAACCTTTGTTATTCCTGATTTCAGGTTTAACGAAATTAAAAATTTTGTAGAAGGGGGATTGCAGGATTTCTCAATTTCACGACTCAAATCAAAAATGTCATGGGGAATTCCTGTTCCTGGTGATAATGATCATGTGATGTATGTGTGGTTTGACGCTTTAATAAACTATATTTCTACCTTAGGGTGGCCAACAGACCTTAATACCTTTGAAGAATTTTGGTCAGAAGGACTACCTATTCAATATGCTGGTAAAGACAACTTGCGTCAACAATCAGCCATGTGGCAAGCAATGCTCTATGCGGCGGGACTGCCAAATACAAAACAGGTTGTAATAAATGGATTTATTAATTCAGGTGGTGTAAAAATGTCTAAATCTCTAGGGAATGTTATTAGCCCTTACGATGTCGTTGAAAAATATGGAGCAGAGGCGTTGCGATATTATCTATTGCGTCATATGAATTCATTTGAAGATTCAGACATGACGATGGAAAAATTTCACGAAGCTTATAATGCGAATCTTGCTAATGGAATAGGAAATCTCGTTCAACGTTTAATGAAAATGATTGTTTCCTATGAGGTAGATATTTCAGATATCAATTTTGATCATGCTCCTGTTAGTTCTTATCATAGTGACCATTTTGAAAAAGATAGAGATCTCAACAAGGTGATGGATGAAATCTGGCGATTAGTTGGCGACATGGACCAATTTATTGCAGAACATGAACCCTTTAAAAAGATCAAGATCGATAAAAAAGGGGCACATATAGACCTTCATTATTTAGCGGGAGAACTTTCCAGGTTGGCAATCAGCCTCTATCCAATGATGCCTGTGACTGCAGCAAAAATTCAAGAATGTTTAACTGAAGTAAAAACACCTGAACAACCTCTCTTTGCACGAAAAGACTAAATAAAAAATAACCCAATTGGGTTATTTTTTAGCACGTAATTTTGTAGTTTCAATGTTCACCATTTTTTCAAGCCTACGTCTGTCTTCAATAAATTGAGCTTTATTTTCATTAAACAAGGTTACACGAAATATATATTTTCCTCCATTTTTAGCAAATCGTGCCCTATCTCCTTTTTTAAGTAATTGCATAGTTTCAATAAAACTCGGTAATAATGCAGCCTTTTTGATACCAACAATTTTAGTGATGATTCCTTCTTCTCTGGCAAAGAATTTGATAACCGAAGTATATCCCTTTTTTTTTCGAGGAAGTACTAAGGGTTTACCGAGATGAATTTTGATATCTTGAATATCAAGATTAATCCCATAAGATTTTTTATACATCATTGATCGGAAGCCTCCCATACGTGGTCCAATTTCTACAATTTTCCATACATCTTCTTTTCGAATGAGTTCAATATGCGCAATAGAATTACGTAATCCAATAGCATTGAGGCCCTTTATCGCTACGGCTTTTGCTTTTTGTGCGGATTCTCTTGAGATGGTTGCTGGGGTCGTTTGTTCATAACTAAAAAAGTCATCAAACCCTTTTTGTCCGCTGGTCGTATACTTGATAAATGGGCAAAAGGAAACATTACCGATATCATCGACAAATGCTTCAACAGAATATTGATCTCCATTAATGATTTCTTCGATCAAGATCGTTGGCACACCTCTACCTTTCATTTCTTTATATGATTTTTTCATATATTTTTGCATTCTTAAAAGAATCTCTTTTAGTTCAGCAGGGTAATGGGCTGCCTGAACTAACACTGCCTGAGCCAGCCCCGAAGGTTTTACAATAACTGGGAATTCTAATCGTTTACTTATGCGTGTTATTTCTTCATCAGATATTTCGGTTAGAATTTCAAACTTTGGGGTAATAGTTTTATCATATTTCCAAAAGGCTTTTCTCATAGCCGTTTTTTCTGTTGATTTAATCAACGCATTAATGCTGGGTACCAAAAGATCTTTTCGTAAATACGGAATAATTTTTTGGAAAAGAGGGATATTACTTTCCCCACGATTAACGACAGCAATCAGATTCTTACCAAGAACATCAAGAATATCTTTAATTTCTGTAGGATTTTCAAAATCAAAAGAAATTTGTTTGTAATACTCAGTTTCTTCTTTGATTTGTTTTTCTTTGGAATTTTTTTGAACAAGTGAAATTATTTTCCAAGGAAGATGTTTCTTTTTAATCTGAGATTCAAGAGTATTACGCCAGAGCGCAATAGATCCAACGTATACTATATATTTTTTCTTTGGAGTTTTAATCATATTTAAAATACTCAAGTATTGTACATAAAAGATACTTTTTTACTATCTTATTTCTTGCTCAAATTATTATATTTCATACACTGGATATATGAAATATATAGATACTCACGCACATATGAATTTTGCCATTTATGACGATGTTAGAACCGACATAATCAATCGCACTAGAAAAGATAATGTGACCGTTATTAATATTGGAACACAACAGGACACCTCAACATTAGCGGTTGACATGGCTAACCAACATGATCATCTCTATGCCATTATTGGATTGCATCCAATACATGCGGTTTCTCATTTTCATAACCACGATGAAGTTGGCAAAGACGGGGATGAATTTACTTCACGTGGTGAGGTATTTGATACTAATTTTTATCGGGAACTTGCAGAGTCATCAGATCGAGTTGTTGGTATCGGCGAATGTGGATTGGATTATTATCGAAATACACCTGAAATAAAGGTTGCTCAGGAAAAAGCTTTTCGTGATCAAATCGAACTGGCATTAGAACTAGACTTACCTTTGATGCTGCATGTACGACCGTCAGAGAACTCTATGGATGCGTATCACGATGTATTAGAGATTCTGCGAGAATACAAGGTGCACTCTTCGAGCATACATGAAATAAATTCCGACGAAGGAGGAAGAGAGAGTGCTCTGGAGTATAAAGATAAGGGGAATCTGCGGGGTCAGGCACATTTTTTTGCAGGAACACCAGAAATCGCAACCGAATTTATTGAATTAGGTTTTTATATCTCATTTACTGGTGTTATTACCTTTGCCAGTATGTACGAGAAATTAGTAAAGGCTATTCCAATGGACAAAATTTTATCGGAAACTGATGCCCCATACGTGACGCCACATCCATTTCGTGGTCAACGCAATGAACCATCACATGTACGAGAGGTATTGGGAAAGATCGCCCGTATTAAAAAAATCGACGAACCAGAAATGGTACAGCAGGTGATGGAGAATGCAAAAAGGCTATATCAACTGATATAATTTCCCGTGAAATCCAAAATCGATATAATTATGACTTGACAAATAATATCAAAATAGTAAATAGTATATCTGAATCAAGATATATACAAAAGTACATGGAAAATATACGTAAAGCATTAAACAAGACATCACAGCTGATGCAGAAACTTGCACAGGCAGGATTAACAGAAGAATTAATAAATATTATTATTAATTCACCAGACAATCAAATGGCGGAAACAATGATTTTATCAATTTCTGGTAAAGTTAAAAACAAATTCCTCAAACAAATCCACCAAGACGCAACCGGAATCGTACATAAAATGTACGGACCAAATGCATGTTTTGAAGAATTATTTGGTTCACTATGTGGACACAGCAAGGGCAAAGACACTATTTCTAGTCTTATGGAAAAATTAAAAGAAAACAATCTTTTATTTTCTTCAAAAGAAACAGGAGTTGATTACATCAAATCTGGTGCAAAAAGTGGAATTCATAAAGAAGGATTCAATTATTTATTTGCATATCTCGATGAAGATGGAAATGTCTTCATTGCGGACGTGGACTTCGACTCTGGTGGGCTGTGGGTGCACGTGCATTACTTGTCGGTCGACGATCGCTGGCTTGCGTGCTATGCTTATCGCATTGTGGTACCTGCTACAAAAACCTTGGATACTCAGAGCTAGCTCTTCGTTCCTCAATACCTTAGACCCTTTCTTTTTCAGAGAAAGGGTTTTTTATTTACATTTATTTAAATATACGTAGTATGTATATCGTATGAATATTAATAATACACAAGGTTCTCCAGAAGGTGTTTACACACCGGAGCCACGTGTTTACGAATTGGGATATCTATTGATGCCCAGCGTAAACGAAGGGAATCTTTCAAACGAGCGCGATGCGCTAGTGGCTCTTATTACTAAATTTAAAGGTATCGTAATTTCAGAGGGACAACCTCAATTGATTGATTTAGCCTATGACATGACTAAAGTTATCAATAACAAAAAACATACCTATTCTCAAGCATATTTCGGATGGATCAAATTTGATGTAACACCGGATGTGGTAGAAGCTCTTACTGACGAGGTAGAAATTCGAGAAAATCTATTGCGGTCAATTATGGCTAAAACAGAAAGAGAAAATCTTTTAACAACTGATCAACCTTATCGCGTTGCTCGCATTAATGAATTAGATGAAACCGAAGAAGATATCGATGTTTCCTCAGAAGAAGTTACTGAAAAAACAGCTACTGATGAAGAAAAAGAAACTTCCTCAGATGCATCTGATGACCTAACCAAAATCGAAGGAATCGGACCAAAGATTGCAGAAATATTTGCAGCTAATGGCGTTAAAACATTCGAAGATCTATCAGGGTCAAAAGTTGGGGACTTGCGAACTCTTCTCGCGGATAATGAACTTACAGGACACGAACCAAAAACATGGTCTAAACAAGCAACCCTTGCGAAACATGGAAAATGGGACGAGCTAAAAGAACTTCAAGACGAATTAAACGGAGGAAAATAATCCTTTTTAATGCCTATAGTAATGCTATACTATAGATATCTTATTAAATTTAATCTTCTAACGATATGTATTTAAACAAAGCAACAATTATTGGTAATCTTACCCGTGACCCAGAATTGAAAACACTTCCTTCAGGAATGAAAATTACGAGTTTCTCTCTTGCGACTAATCGAACATGGAAAGATGCGTCAGGGGCAAAAAAAGAAGCTGTTGATTACCACAATATCGTAGTCTTTGGACGTCAGGCTGAAACTTCAGCTCAGTATTTGAAAAAAGGTTCTCAGGCTATGATTGAAGGTCGACTTCAAACACAGTCATGGGATGATGCTGGAAGTGGTAAAAAAATGTACCGTACCGAAGTCGTTGCTGACCGCGTTCAATTTGGAACACGTTCAGAAGGGGTAGCAAACATGGCGCCAAAAACTGAATCGCCTGTATCGGCTCCAGATAAGGAAAAAACCCCATCATTGGATACGATTGAATATCCGGAAGAAGATATCAACCCAGAAGACATTCCTTTTTAGAAAGCTTTTATTCTCATCTACTTAATTAATCATTAATCTAAACTTGTATGAAACAACACTGCTATTTCAAGCAAAACAACATCAAGCATATTGATTACAAAGATACTGAATTGATCAAGAAATTCCTTACGCCAAATGCCCGAATCATGGGACGAAAACGAACAGGAACATCTGCAAAGATGCAACGACAATTAGGTACGGCAATCAAACGTGCACGATTTATGGGATTACTTCCGTATATTCGATCATAATCTATAAACTAAAAAACCACTACGTCGTAGTGGTTTTTTAGTTTATAGATTTTAATAATTCCAGTCTAAAGTTTTTTTTATTAATCATTAAAAAATCTTCTAGGTTATATAAAATTATATTGTTTTCTTTTGCGAGCGATATTGCATGTTTGGAATAACCACTTCCCGAATTAATTACAATTCCTAATTTTGATTTTTTTATCAACATTGAACCAATTAAGTTTCTTATTGTTGGCGTACCTATTTTCTTCTTATACTTTTTACATTGTACAAGTACCTCCGTGTCTTTAAATTTAAATGTTGAATCAACCCCTTGATCATTTGAAAAAGTTGTATTTTCAGCCGAGTAACCCAGTTCTATTAGTCTATTTGTGACAGCTAATTCAAATTCTTGCCAACTTAGTTTTTGCCAATTTTGAACATCTTTCTTGATAAGATTAACTTCTTTACTAAATAAACTTAACAAATTTTGAAATTGATTAGAATTTTGTAAAATATTTAGATTATTTAGGAAATATTTTTTCATTTGACCTTGAATGATAAAAAAACACATGAATAATAAAAGTGGAATGCTCATGAGAAATATTGCTCCTGAATTTTCAAAAAGATATGTACCAAAAAAGTTATAAATTATAACTATGATTGCAATAAATAGTAGAAAACTATATAAATTTAAATTATTTCTAAATTTTAAAATCTCTTTTAATTCATCTTCGACATAAGATAAATCTGTATTATATTTTTCCAAATTAAATTTACCTATATAGTCTTTATTATTTAAATAACAAAGATTTAATAGTTTGGATAATTTTTCTGAAAAACCTTTTTTTATAAATGAAGTAATTATTTTATTTGAAAAAACATTTTGATTATCCATATTACGCCTTTGAAACTCGTTCTGAATACGTTCCTGTATCGGTATTCACCGCAATAACATCACCGATATTAATAAATAATGGAACGGTAACTTTTAATCCAGTTTTAACGGTTGCCAATTTGTCTCCACCTGTTGCGGTATTACCTTTGATGGCTGGAGGAGCCTCTGTGACCTCTAGTTCCATCTTTATGGGCAGATTCACACCAGTGATGACTTCCTCATCATCGTTATTGGTAAATATTGAAAATTCAACGCTATCCTTTTCACTGATATAATCTACAGCATTACCAATTGTTTCATTATTCATAGTGAAACGATCTGACTTGTCTCCCTCGGCATGGAACCAGAATTCATCACCTTTTGAATAAATATAAATATAATTCTTTTTAGACATATCGGCCTCGTGCACCTTGTCTGACATATGAAAAGTATGCTCAAAAACGCGACCATTCATCAGTGATTTTAATTTAGTTTTATTAACAGGTTTATTTGCTTGTTTTCGTGATACTTGGGCCGCGACAACCTCGTAGGGTTCATCATCAACCAAGATATATTTTCGTTCTTTGATTTCGTTGTAATTTAACATACTTAAATTCTAATAGGGAAGAGTCATTTCTGCAAGCTCTATTTCTACTAAAAATAAATAATATAATCATGTTCGGATTATTATATTTTCTCACCAGCATAATAAAATACCCAGTAGAAATAATTCTACTGGGTATTGATTTCTTACGAAACAAATTAGAACAATTTTTTGTATTTAGGTATTGTATCTACGATGTCATCGATAGTATAGAAGAACTTTTGATTTTCTTTTCGGAGAAATATATTACTCCTTATATTTTTAACTATATAAATATTTTTTCTTAAACAGTAATAATAGGCAATGCCATCATTAATGCCGTTTAAAAGAAATGTATATTTAAAGGTCCAATTAAATATATTTTTGTTATTCCTTAGTATTATTTTTTCTTGAATACGAAAAAAATCGAAGTCTTTCAAATTAATTTTTTCTTTCTTATTTAATACTACAATATTATTTTCTAACGTAATCTGTTTAAACACCGATTGATTACTGAATTCAGAGGCGACATTCTTGGAAAGAATTCCAATTTCGTGTTTCTTTCCTCTCATTTTAGTTAAAATAATTCCGTTTTGAAAATTCTCTGTTTTGAACATGTTTTTTATTTTTATATTTAACTTAACTATATAGTTTTTAATAGATAAGTCAATTTATAATAATTTCTTCAAAAAATAATATTTATGTGTAGTTAATTATATTATTTCTTTTTTTCAATAAAAAGTTAACTCAAATTTTTAAAATATAAGTAGTTCTTAATTTTAAGCCTTCTTTGTTTTCCGTATTTGCGAGAATGATGAGTAGAAAAATATTTTCACAGAATATTCATCTCAAAAAGAATGGTGAAGTTTATATAAATTCGTTATTGTGCTTTTCTTTGAAAAGCTTAGCAACTCATTTAATATCCACAATCTTTATCCGAATCTCGTGTTTTCCCATGAATACTGAGTGCTCGATATGACCTATGAGGTCGCATGGAACTTGTTTACCAAGAACCTCAGCAAAATCTTCGGGGGTTTTAAAAAAAGTAAGAGCACGAACTTTTTCACCCTTTGAATTTTTAAAATGAATTTCTAGATGCTCTTTTGTTTTTCCAAAAATACCAACATGTTCTGGTACAACCTTTTTGAACATAAACAATGGTTTTTTATTTCCCATACCAAACGGTGCCAGTTGTTTCAATTCATTAATGCTTGAAATATTCACATCATCTAAGGATAGCTTTCCATCAATGAGGGTAATCTCACTTTTTTTCTTTCCAGAATTTTTTTCAATATATGAAAAAGCAGCATCAAGACGCTCTTGTAAAAAATGAATTTCATTTTTCAAGAGGCTAAATCCACCAGCCTCTGCATGACCACCAAAACCTACAAAGGTTGTTTCTTCTGCGGCGGACATGATATCAACTAGATGATGTTTGTTCCAGGTTCTACATGAACCCTTTATTTCACCGTGTTCTTCACTCCATACAAACGCAGGAACATGATATTTTTCTACCAGTTTTGATGCTACCAAACCTAATATCCCAGCAGACCAATCGGGAGAACCGATAACAATCACTTTTCCTAATTCACGACCTTCCATTTTTGCGTAGGCTTTTTTCATAGTCTGAGCAACCAATTTTTTACGTTCATTATTTAATTTAACGAGATGCTTTACCTTTACTATTGCCTCGGTATCATTCTTTGACATAAAGGTATCAAAAGCATCCTTAGGATGACTCATTCGGGATGCTGCATTGATTTTTGGTGTAATGCCAAAGGCAATGTCTTCGGCAGATAAATAATTGATGGCAATTCCTGCATCCCATATGAGTTTCTTTAACCCTGGACGTTTTGTTTTCTTGATCACCTGCATACCATATTTGGCGAAAATACGATTTTCATTTTGTAGGGGCACCAGGTCAGAAATAGTTGAAATAGCTACCATATCCAATAACCATTTTTCCCAACCATCATGAATAGAAAATTCTTTACCATATTTTTGTATAAATCCTTGGATGAATTTATACATTACACCGCACCCACATAGCATAGGATCAGGATATTCACATAGGTCTTGTTTTGGATTAATCAAAAGAAATGGCTTGGGTAGATTTTGAGAACCATCTTCATTTTTCAAGGGAAGGTGGTGGTCAGTAATAATTAAATCAATATTGTTTTCACGGCACCAATCTGCTGCAGTATGTGCGGTAATTCCCACATCAATAGTGATAACTAATGTTGTTCCACTTTTTTTTATTTTTTCCAGTGCAGGAATATGAATTCCATACCCTTCGTCGTGTCGGTGAGGCAGGTACACGTTATAATTATCATATTTTATTTTATCCAACAACGTTGCTAAAATTACCGATCCGGAAATCCCATCGGCATCATAATCAGCATAAATGGTGATGTGTTCATTATTGGCTATTGCCTTATGGATCCTCGTTATTCCCGCCTCAAGATTTTTTAAAAGAAGAGGGTCATGATTATCTTTATAATCAGGATGTATAAATTTCTTGGCATCGTTGATTGAGCTAATATTTCTATTTACTAACAATTGAGAAAGCAGGGGAGAATATGTCTTCAAAAGCTCATGATTGGGATTAATTATTTTTGCATGAGTATATTTTTTCATACATTTGAGTATACCTTAGAATATCAAGAAAAAAGAATTTGATATTTTTTTATTAATAAGTAATATAAATAAAGAATACTAACCCTAAAAATTAATAAATCATGAGTGAAATTTCTAAAAAACCCCGTATCGATGATGGTTATACCAGCGGAAGACATCCAATCGACCAAAATGGTAGAGAACTTATGGGTAGAGAACCTCAGATAATTGGAAAGAGAGAACAAATAAAGAATAAAATTTCTTTAGATGCTCTTTGTCAATTTTTTGATGAGAAAAACAAGGCCTATTTATCTACGGCCTTAGAGAATAGAATCGAGCGAAGAGAAATACTCGATTCATATATCACCCCCATGACAAAAAAACAAATTGATATTGATTTGGTAAATCAGTCAAAAATGGAGGCGTCTCTGAATCGATTGATTCAGAAAAAAAGAAAAAGTAACTCCATCGTTTATTTGAGTCCGACCAAATATCTTGATGATTTAAAAAAAATGTATAAAAAAACCAATTATTGGTGGAAAATAAAACAAGAAATTATATACCGTGTTGCACAAACACTGGTTGAAAATTGACTATGGACCGGCTCTATCGAGTCGGTTTTTTATTTATATGAATGTTATAATTCATCTATGTCACAAAAAAAAGATTATCCAGGAAAAAACGAAGATACAATTTTTAAAAAAATAATAGATGGAAAGATTCCATGCCATAAAATATATGAAGATGAAAACTTTTTAGTTTTTTTGGATGCCTTTCCTAAAAATCCGGGCCACACTCTTGTTATTCCAAAACAAGAAACACTTTGGGTATGGGATATAGATCTCTATAACGAATACTTCAAACTGGTTCGTAAAATTGCCCGTGCCCAGCAACGTGCCTTTGGTGTTGATATGATATTGATGTTGGTTCATGGCGATGAGGTCCCACATGCACACGTACATCTTCGTCCTCAGATAGAGAATGATGGTAGTGAGCAATATTTTGAAAAAAATGCAGAGAAAATTATATCTAAATTATCTATATAAAAAAGCCTCAGTCTAGAGGCTTTTTCTATGCTGTTTTTAGCATAGGATTTTTATTTGAACGATGATACTCGTTCTTGTATATGTTTTGTTTGGGTTTTTAATCCCGTAAGCTCTGCTATTTGCATTTGTTTATCACTGATATGCATTTTCCCAAGGTCCACAATACGTTCTCCAAGAGTCATATCAAGCTTAGTATGCGAATGATTTCTAATTATTGCAGAAAATTCTTTTGTTATATTTATAAAATCACAAAAACTAGCATATTCAATTTTGATGCGACCTTTGGTATCGTAAAATTGACGAAAGTTTTCTTTTTCCAGTTTGTATTTTTTAAGAGCCAGTCTAAGGCCATTAAACGTTACTAAAATATGACTTCTATGATAATCATATTCAGCTTCTAAATCAGGATTTTCTATAATTATTTCTTTTGTATTAAAGTCCTGAATTTTAGAAATTCTAATCATTAATTTTCCATAATCGTCAATTCCGTTAATGTAACCAATAACCGCATCGTCGTTGACGAAGCCAATAATATTTTTTTTAAACTCACTTATTCTTAGGCCCATATCTTATTTTTTTTAATTCACTATTCATAGTACAATTATAGATATGTTGGTCAAGGCATTAAAATATATTGCCATATCGTACCTTGGTGGAATTTTTCTTCATGCAATTTTTTTCTCTGATGTACGTATTATAGAGATTCCACTAATCCTTTTTATAACTGCATTAGGTATTGCAGCTATCTCTAAAAAATATCTCTTTATTGCCTTGATCTGTATTGGTGCTGGAATTGGAATTATTCATTACTCAACGACTATTAATCATAATGAACAACACATTCTTGATGTCTTTGTGGAAAATAATGAATTTATTTCTCTGGAAGGGAAAATTATTTCTTATCCAATTAACCACGAGTCATATACTTCTTTTATTATTGTGGCTGAAAACTTAATATTTAAAGATCAATCGTTGGATATCAAAACTCAGGTTCTCGTAAAAACTGATCATTATACAGATTATGAATATGGTATGCGTATAGTGACAAGGGCAGAAATCAAAAAACCAGAAGCCTTTGAAACAGATAGTGGTCGGATTTTTAATTACGATAAATTTCTTGCAAAAGATGATGTCTATTACACAATGTCTTTTGCGGAATCGTTAATCATTGATGTTGGTGAACCTTCTTTGGTTCGTTATCTCTATGCATTTAAACAAAAGTTCCTCGATGTTATCTATCGAAATATACCTTCACCAGAATCAGGTTTACTGGCTGGAATACTCTTTGGTGAGAAAGAGGCCCTCGGTCAAGAACTAGAGGATAAATTTAGAGTCGTTGGGTTAATGCATATTGTTGTCCTCTCTGGGTATAATGTCAGCATCATTATTAATGTTTTTATGAAACTACTGGTGTTTCTTCCGCGGTCTTTGCGTGCGATATTGGCAGTCCTTGGGATTATTAGTTTTGCATTATTAGTGGGAGCTGGACCAACGGTTATTCGTGCCTCAATTATGGCAGTATTTATTGTGTTAGCTAATATTGTTTCGCGCCCCTATGTAATAGAACGTGGTCTATTCATTGCCGGAATTATCATGGTTATATTAAATCCTCGAATTTTATTATTTGATATTTCTTTCCAATTATCATTTTTAGCAACCTATGGATTAATTGTTTTAAGTCCTTGGTTAGAAGAAAAATTCAAGAAATTGCCCAAAGCCTTTGCTATACAAGAGAGCGCTATTGCAACTATTGCGGCACAAATTATGGTAGCGCCTTTGATCATTTATAGCATTGGAGAGTTCTCAATAATTTCCCCCATAGTGAATGTTCTGGTCCTCTTCGCGGTACCTTATGCGATGGCTTTTGGGTTTATCTCTGCGGTTGCTAGTTTGATAATGCCGATACTCGCCATGCCACTGTCGTTTATTGCTATTTATTTATTAAAATATCAATTGGTAATAGTCGATCTATTCAGCAACATTCCCTATGCGAATATTAGTTTCCCACCATTTCATTTTGTTTTTATGATAATAATGTATATAGGTATATTCTGGTGGATACAAAAAATAAGAAATAAGAACACTCTTTTACAAAAGTAATTTGTCATATTATTTTGGCATATGATAGAATTAACTTATGAATGTCAATTCTAAAAAAATTATTACTATCGCAGGAAAACTTGGTAGTGGAAAGAGTAGTGCCGCTAAAAAAGTAGCCTCAATATTAAACCTTAAACACTTCTCTTCCGGTGATTTTCTAAGAGAGATTGCTCAAGATCGAAAACTATCAATTCAAGAATTGATGACTGCTGCAGAATCAGATCCTCAAATTGATTATGATATTGATCAAACCTTAAGAGAAAAAGGTAATGAATATGACATAATTATTGACTCACGCCTTGCTTTTCATTGGATCCCTGGCTCTTTTAAAGTATATCTTGATATTAATGAAGATACTGCTGCAAAGAGAATGTTAAAAGATTTAGAAACAAATAAGACTAGATTAGCAAGTGAAAGCGCATCTACTCTAAAAGAGATGAAGAAAAATATGATTAAAAGGCATTTAAGTGATATTAAAAGATATAAATCTCTGTACGACTTAGACCATACAGACCATAAAAACTTTAATCTCATTATTGATACTGGTTTAAAAGAAAATAATTTAGACACAGTAGTACAGAGAATTATTACTGGATATAAAGACCATATAAAAAAAGTATTTTAATTAAATACTTTTTATTTAATTAAATGAAATAATAAATCTATGACGAAAATATTACAAAAACACCCTTTGATTTCGATTGCCTTATGCTTTGGTATTACTACGATTGTTTTGCTCTTTATGAGTTTTTCAAAAAAAGATACCCTGAAAATAGTTTTTGTTGATGTTAGACAAGGAGATGCGACCTTGATACAAACACCACTAGGAAAAAATATTCTTATTGATACAGGGGCTCGGAATTCTTTGGGTAGCAAAATATCAGCCTACATACCTTATTCACGTCGAACAATAGATCTGATGATTTTGACACATCCTGACCTTGATCACGTAGGAGGCAGTTTATCAGTCTTGAACGAATTTAATATTAATACGGTGATGCATTCAGGACTAATGGCGGGAATACTTCTTTATTCAGTTATTGCTGATACCATTTCTGAAAAAGAAATACCTGTTCATGAAGCCACGGCAGGACAGAGAATAGAAATAGAGCCCGGAGTCTTTATCGATATTTATAGTCCGCATGATGGTATTGAATCATTTGACGCTAACGATTATTCAATTATTACACATTTGCATTATGGAAATACTTCGGTGCTTTTAACAGGAGACGCAGGTAAAATAAATGAATCAGATTTGGTCGAGGTGTATGGCGAGAATCTCAAATCTGATATTTTAAAAGTAGGACATCATGGCTCACAGACCTCGACATTAAATTCGTTTGTTAAAAGAGTAAACCCTGACTATGCTATTATTTCAGCAGGATGTAATAATCGTTTTGGTCATCCTCATATTGGTGTGTTAACGACCTTGTTTAAAAATCAGGCAGAAATACTAGAAACATGCAAAGAAGGTGATATTGTTTTTCAAAGTGATGGGAAGGTGTGGGTCAGGAAATAAAAAAATCCTAGGGTTTATATCCCATCAATTTTTATAGATGAACTATACAGAAAAACCTTTCAAAAATAATGAAAGGTTTTTCTGCATAAATAGTTTATAGTCAAAATCGAAGATTTTTCGTTACACTATTTAATAATGCCTGCTTTTTTCAATGTTTTGTACGCTCCGTTTTTCTTAATGTTCTTGATGGCTTCAGTTGAAATTTTCATAACAAAGGTTTGATCAAGCTCAGGAACGAAAACGCGTTTCTTTTGCAAGTTTGGAAATCGTCGTCGTTTTCCTGTTGGATTAAACTTTTCAGCACGGGTTCGGTTACTGTAACCTCCACCAACTTGCGATCCTTTTTTAGTTATTGGACATGTTCGTGACATAATACTTGTTTGATTACAGGTCTTCTTAATTAGAAGTGACCCGCTTATAATGTTTTAGATATTAGCATAACTTTTTTAGTATGCAAGCAATCATATCTTTGCAATATTAAAACTCTCACCTATAATCGAGCTATGAACATTCAAAATATTATTTTCATTGTTATTTTAATTGTATCAATCATTTTGCATGAAATTGCTCATGGCTATACAGCAGATAAATTAGGAGATCCAACAGCACGCTTGGCAGGGCGTCTGTCATTAAATCCTCTGGTTCATATAGATTGGGTTGGTTCGGTAATTTTACCCTTTTTCCTCGTTATTTCGGGAGCTCCGTTTGTGTTAGGTTGGGCAAAACCAGTGCCATTTAATCCTTATAATATGAAGAACCCAAAATGGGGTGGGGTTATTGTTGCCATGGCGGGTCCACTAACCAATATTGCTATTGCAATAGTTGCCGCCATAAGTTTACATCTATTTGCCTTTTCTCCAGCCGTAATCTTCTTTGTAACGAGTATTATTATTACGAATATTGCCTTAGCAGTATTTAACCTTATTCCAATCCCACCGCTGGATGGTCATCATGTTCTCTATGCTTTGTTGCCAGAGCGTTTAAATGGCTTAAAGTCGTTCTTTAGAAGGTATGCATTTGTTATACTGATTGTTTTTGTGATTTATGGATGGCGATTTATCTCTCCCATTATTTTTAGTATATACAATCTATTGGTATAGACTTGCATTTTTTAGTTCTTGTAGTAATGTCCTTGTCATATGAACGCTCTTTTTAGAGCTGTTTTTATAACCTATATTATATATGCCAAGAATTAATCAACTTATTAAAAAGGGTCGCAAAAAGGTTACAACAAGACCAAAGGCGGTCGCACTGCGGCGAGGATTTAACTCACTACAGAATCGACCAACACGGTTTCCATCTCCATTTAAACGTGGGGTATGTACCAAGGTAACAACTATGACACCTAAAAAGCCGAACTCAGCGCTTCGAAAGATTGCTCGTGTACGTCTTACTAATGGTATGGAAGTTACGGCTTATATTCCAGGAATGGGACATTCATTACAAGAGCACTCGGTAGTACTATTGCGAGGAGGTCGTGTTAAGGATCTGATTGGGGTTCGATATACCATTGTACGAGGAGTTCTCGATGCAACAGGTGTTGATGGGCGAAAACAATCACGTTCTCGGTACGGAGTTAAAAAGCCTAAGGGCGAATAGTTAAAATATTATGCGAAGACCAGTAAAAAACAGACGGCATCCAATGCCGGACTCAGTCTATAGTTCAATTGTATTATCAAAATTTATCAACAACATTATGTTAGATGGTAAAAAAGAAACCGCACGAAAAATTGTGTATGGAGCTTTTGATATTATGAAGGAAAAAGAACCTGAAAAAGAACCATTAGAACTTTTTGAAGCAGCATTGAAAAATGCAGGTCCATCTACCGAAGTTCGATCACGTCGAGTCGGGGGTGCGAATTACCAAGTTCCAGTACCCGTTCGTCCAGAACGTCAACTGGCTCTTGCTATGCGATGGATTATTAACGGAGCTCGATCAAAGAAAGGAAAGGATATGAAATTCTTCCTAGCTGATGAACTTCTTCTTGCTGCGGCAGGAGATGGAGAGGCTGTTAAAAAGAAAGAAAACGTTCACAAAATGGCTGAAGCCAACAAGGCTTTTGCTCACTTTGCGTGGTAGTCAATTTCTAAAATCAACGAATTATTTAATTGACTTCAAAAAAAGAACGCTCGGCGTATTTATATACACCTCACGTTCTTTTTTTGTTCAAAATTCATCTCTTGCGAATAATTTTTATATAATTGTAATGATACAGAATTAATTTTTACATAAAAGTAATTTGCAACAAACCTCTAAAATATTTATACTATATACGACACATACATTTTTTGTATTGTTGTATAACGCTATTCATTTAATTCAGAATTGAAATTATGATCGAACCAGAAGTTTTTCTTGAAACAATTGCAAAGGGTATCGTAGATAATCCAGATGACGTAGTCGTGGTAAAAACCGTCGACGATATGGGTGTATTATTAACACTCGACGTAAACTCAGCTGATATGGGTCAAGTAATCGGACGCCAAGGAGCAACTGCCAAAGCCATCCGAACCTTGGTTCGTGTCTGCGGAATGAAATCTCAGGCACGCGTAAATGTACGCATCAATGAACCCAACAAAGAAGAGTTATCCGCTGAATAGCGAGAGTATCTCTATCAAAAAATAAGTCAGAAATGACTTATTTTTTGATATTTGGATGATGTTTGCTATACTTGCTTTTAGCATGAACATACCTACAACGATAATCGTCATGGGGCGATCGGGCTCTGGAAAAGGAACCCAGATAGCATTACTTAAAGAATTTTTAGAAAATCACAATCAATTAGTCTACCATTTTGAATCAGGAAATCTCTTTCGAGAAATGATACAGTCCAAAGGGTACACTCCTGATAAATTACGGGAATTCCTGAATTCAGGGAAACTTGTTCCTGATTTCTTGACTGACTGGTTGTTAGTAAATAATCTTGTTAATAATCTCAAAAATCAGGATCAGATACTTGTCCTTGATGGATATCCAAGAACCTTGAATCAGGTTGCAACGCTTGAAGATACGTTAAAATATTATGGACGTACAAAGGTAACCATCATTCACGTAGAGGTATCAGAACAAGAAGTCAGACGCCGTATGTTAGAACGAGGACGAAGTGATGACTTGAAGGTTAAATCAATAGAAAACCGTATTCATTTCTATAACGAGACCGTTATTCCAACATTAGAGATACTGCGAAATAAAGATAAATATACGGTCATTGATATTAATGGTGAGGGAGAGGTTGATGATATTCAAGAATCAATAAGAAAAAACCTAACTATTAAATAATATGAGTATGTCCAAAGAAACAATTATAATAGCAATGGGTGGTTCATTGTTAGTTCCCGAGAAAATCGATGTTCTTTTTATCAAATCATTAAAAGAAATGGTTATTTATTTTACCAATGAGGGATATCAAATTGCACTAGTTGTCGGTGGAGGAAAGACAGCTCGTATCTATCAAAAAGGGTTGAGAGATTTAGGGGTAACCCATTCAGATTCTTTGGATTGGGTAGGAATAAAATCAATTCATTTGAATTGTGAGTTACTATTACACGCTTTTGCAGATATTGATATTCATCCTAAAATTATTCTCAAACCAGAAGACCTTGATGGTATCAATGAATCATTGATTATTGTTGGGGCATGGGAACCAGGGTGTTCTTCTGATACTGATGCTGTCGAAATGGCAGAAATCTCAGGAGCGCAGAGAATTGTTAATTTTTCCAATACGCCGTATGTATACAGTGCAGATCCTCGTGCACATCCTGATGCAAAACGTTTCGATGCTCTTTCTTGGGATGAATATCGCAACATTATTCCCAAAGAATGGACGCCAGGAATGTCCGCGCCCTTTGATCCCGTTGCCTCCGAAAAGGCACAACATGCAGGTATTACGGTTGCTGTTCTAGGAGCCTCAATAAAAAATCTTGAAAATTATTTATCTGGCAGGGAATTCGAAGGAACTATTATTAAGTGAGCTACAGATTTTTTTAAAGAAACGACAACAGCTAGTCTATACAGATAATAATTTTAATGTTTTGAACTCATTATCTGTATTTATTGAAAGGACCGTGAGTGGATTTTTTTAAATAATTATTTGCAGCCGTTCTTTCTTTTTGTTATACTAAAAACATGAAAAAAGGCTTCACATTGATAGAATTGTTAGTTGTGGTTGCTATTATAGGCATCCTTTCAACTATTGTAATTTCAAGTCTCTCCCAAGCGCGCAGCCGCGCCCGCGATGCAGCCCGCGAACGGGATATTAAAACTATTCAAACAGCACTCGAGGTCTATCATTTAGATAATGGACATTATCCACGAGTTAACCATACATACAATGCTACTAATTGGTCAGAACTTGAAACAGCTCTTGGAATAACTCTTCCTCGTGACCCTTTGGATGAAACAGGTGATCCCGGAGCAGAACCGTATCCTCATAATTATGGTTATCGTGGCTGGTCCAGTCCGTCATGGTGTTTAGGACAAGATTATAGAATCATTTATAACAAAGAAAATTCTATAGAAACGGGTAGCTCACCATGGTGTAGTAGTAATCTAACGGGTGGGTATGGAGATGCATTTATGGTTACTGCACCTCGCTAGTAATAAACACCTTAGTTTAAAAAATCTTTAAATTCAAATTAAGACTAAATAAAACTACTCCAATCATTCTTCATCAATAGCGGTTATTATCTGATGTGTGATTAATACATACACTTTCAGTTAATTTAAAAAGAAACCACAGGGTTTCTTTTTAAATTTATATAATTTGTTAGGATGCATGGTATATGGCAATCATCATCAAAACACCAGATCAAATCGAAATTCTTAGAGAAACGGGTAAAATCCACGCCGAGATTCTAAACAAACTAGAGAAATTTATAAAACCAGGGCTAAGTGCTATGGAATTAAACAACGAAGCTGATCGATTGGTTCGCGCAGCTGGTGCAGAATCAGCTTTTTTAGGCTACCAACCTGATAGTACCTATCCTAAATATCCAGCCAGCCTCTGCGTTTCAATAAACGAGGTTATTGTTCATGGTATCCCCACCGACGAAATAATTATTCAATCAGGTGACCTAGTATCTATTGATTTAGGGGTAAAATACAAGAATATGTTCACGGATTCAGCTCGAACGGTCATAGTAGGTGATGTTTCTGTAGAGAAAAAACAATTAGTATACGATGTCTACGAGGCATTAGCACGGGGTATTGATGCCGCACGTGTAGGAAATACGGTTGGAGATATCGGACATGCTATAGAATCATTCAACAATAAAAAATATGGAAATGTACGTGAACTATCAGGTCATGGTGTTGGGGTAAAAATTCACGAAGATCCCTATGTTCCAAATTATGGAAAACCAGGACGTGGCGCAAAACTGCGTGCAGGAATGGTTATCGCGATTGAACCTATGTTTAATTTAGGAACATCTGATGTTGATTTCTGGGATGATATGTATACGGTGACAACACGTGATGGTGCGCACTCGGCGCATGTGGAACATACCGTGTTGATCACCGAAGACGGTCCAGAGATTTTGACAGAATTATAGACTAAGCGAATCTTTTCCGACTCTCACTTTCAGTAGAGAATAATATCCTTAAAGACATTATTGAGAGAAAAATGTCCTTTAATATAATGAATGAAGACTAGAAACTTAAGATACTTAGCTACATAGCTTCTTTGAGCATCGTTGAAATAATTGTACCTCAGTGTCTTTTATAAAAGACACTATAATGTCCTTGATACCCTTTTAAAATAAGGATATTCTAGGGAAAGGGTATTGACAGATATGTTTAAAAAACTATTATAGATACTATCACAGCTTGTGTTGTTGTGGTTTTTTCTTTGCAAGATTTATTCATGCAAAGAAGTAATTAATAAACTAGAGAGATACCACTGAACAGATGCAACACATACCCGAACGCGCAAATTTAGGTAGCACGTCGGTTCATGTATTTCTCGCATTTAATATTAAAACAATATGGCAGAATTTAACCGAGATAAAACTCACATAAACGTAGGAACCATCGGTCACGTTGACCACGGTAAGACAACCCTTACGGCTGCGATCTCTCATGTAGCTAACATGATGGACCCAGTAAACAACAAAATCAAGAACGTTTCAGAAATTGACAACGCTCCAGAAGAACGAGAACGAGGTATTACTATTTCAATCTCACACAACGAGTACGAAACAGCAACTCGTCATTACGCACACATCGATGCTCCAGGTCACGCGGACTACATCAAAAATATGATTACGGGTGCAGCCCAAATGGACGGTGCTATTATCGTATGTGCAGCAACAGATGGACCAATGCCTCAAACACGAGAGCATATCCTTCTTGCAAAACAAGTTGGTGTTCCTCATATTATCGTTTTCATCAACAAGATGGATCTTATGGCTGGAGAAGAAGAAATGGTAGAACTTGTAGAAATGGAATTACGAGATCTTCTTACTAAATATGAATTTGACGGAGATAACGCCCCAGTTATTATGGGATCAGCCGTTAAAGCTCTTGATGCAACTACGTTAGAAGATGAATATGCTACAAAGATTGTAGACCTATTGAACGCAATGGATACATTCTTTCTAGATCCAGTTCGAGAACTTGATAAGCCTTTCCTTATGCCGGTAGAAGATATCTTTTCAATCGAAGGACGAGGAACCGTTGTAACAGGTAAAATCGAACAAGGGAAAGTAAAAGTTGGAGAAGAAATTGAAATCGTAGGAATTAAAGACACTATCAAAGCAACCGTAACTGGAGTTGAAATGTTTAACAAACAACTTCAAGAAGGGCTTGCTGGAGATAATGCTGGAATTCTCGTACGAGGTCTGAAAAAGGAACAAATCACTCGAGGACAAGTTCTTGCAAAAATTGGATCAATTACACCCCACACAGAATTTGAATGTGAAATTTATGTTCTTAAAAAAGAAGAAGGAGGACGACACACACCATTCTTTAAAGGTTACAAACCACAATTTTACATCCGAACTACGGACGTAACAGGAGAAATTGAACTTCCAGAGGGAACTGAAATGGTTATGCCGGGAGATACTGTTACCTTGAAGGTAAAACTTCAAGTACCAGTTGCTCTTAACGACAACGCACGATTCGCGGTTCGAGAAGGAGGACGAACTGTAGGAGCTGGAGTTGTTACAAAAATTATTGCTTAAGCCCTTTAGGTCTAAGTAATAACTAGCCATTATGGCATCTTCAAAAACAGAAGGGAATACAACCCTGAGAATTCGAGTACGAGCGTACGAAAGCAAAATCCTAGATCAATCAGTTAAACAGATTATGGATACAGCTTCTACCTTTGAGGCGGAAACACGAGGTCCTATTCCACTTCCAACAGAAATTAAAAAATATACAGTTCTCCGATCATCCTTTGTTTACAAAGATGCACGAGAACAATTTGAAACACGTATTCACAAACGATTGATTGATATTATCAATCCAACTCCTAAGGTTGTGGAGGCGCTGACAAATATGAACTTACCTTCTGGAGTCGATATCGACGTAAAGATGATGTAATTCACAAAACAACAACACACTTATTAACTAACGTTGGGGCAGGTATGTGTCCAGCGTAGAGAAGAGAAACTTACGCTCTTCTCTACGCTGGACGTTTCTTGTATCAACCACTTAGCACTGTTCCAATGCCTCCGTAACATCTAGGTATGAACACCTACACTATTTATGAAATTTATCCTAGGAACGAAAGAGCAAATGACTCAATTCTTTACCGAAGAAGGTCTTGTTGTTCCCGCAACTATTATTTCAGTACCAGAAGCTACTATTACGCATGTTAAATCAGTTGAATCTGATGGCTACAATGCCTTGCAGTTAGCTTCGGGATACCGAAAAGAAAAAAATATTAACAAAGCCCAGCAAGGTCACTTTGCTGGAAAAGGAAATTTCCGATTTGTTAAAGAATTCCGTCTTAAAAACGGAGAAACTTCAGAATTAAAAACAGGAGATGTTCTTGATGCTTCAGTATTTGCAGCAGGAGACATCGTCGCTGTTTCAGGAGTTTCAAAAGGAAAGGGATTCCAAGGAGTTGTAAAACGACATGGATTCTCTGGTGCACCAACATCCCATGGACACCGGCACGACACACGTCGAGCAGGTTCTATTGGGGCAACAGGTCCACAACGAGTATTCAAAGGTACTCGAATGGCAGGTCGAATGGGTTCAGATCGTATCACTGTACAAAACCTAGAAGTGGTTGCAGTTGACACTAAAAATGGACAATTATTGGTTAAAGGAGCACTACCAGGGCGTCGAGGAACTCTTCTCGAAATCGTTTCTTGGTAAGTCTAAATACATACTATGAAAACATCAGTATATAATCACACTGGAAAAGAAGCTCGAGAAATCGAACTTTCAGAGGATATCTTTGGACTTGAATGGAACGGAGATTTGGTACACCAAGTTGTCGTTGCTATGCAAGCAAACGCACGACAATCAAGTGCTCACACCAAAGATCGTTCAGAAGTTCGGGGTGGAGGACGAAAGCCTTGGCAGCAAAAAGGAACCGGGCAAGCCCGTCATGGTTCACGTCGGAGCCCAATTTGGACAGGTGGAGGAGTTACCTTTGGACCTCGATCTGAAAAAGACTACACAAAAAAAATTAACAAAAAAATGCGCCGAAAGGCACTTCTTATTGTTTTGTCACAAAAAGTGCGAGACGGAAAAGTATTATTTGTTGATAGCTTTGAAAATACTTCAGGTAAAACCAAAGACATGGTAGATACCTTTAGTGGATTTGAAAAAGTATCAGGATTTGAAACCTTGAATACGAAAAAACATAATAATATATTTATGACGGCTTCAGACATTAGTTCTGAGTTGAAAAATGGAGTAAAAAACTTACACCATGTTACGTTGAGGGATATTGATAATTTAAATCCAGTTGATGTGTTAAATCACCGGTACTTGATTATCTCTAATCCAGAAAAAACGGTCGAATTTTTACAAACAAAACTAACTAACAAATAGGTATGGCATTGTTTAAAAAAAATTCAAAGGAAAAAGTTGAAGTAAAAAATTCTGAGGATCTTTCATGGGTTATAATAAGTCCACGAATCACAGAAAAAGCTGCGATGATTTCTTCAGGTAACGTATACACGTTTAATATTGCAGTTGCTGCAAATAAGATTCAAGTCAAAAAAGCAATTATTGAAAAATATGGAGTGACTCCAATTTCAATAAATGTCGTGAATCAAAAACCTCGAAAAGAAGTAAAGCGTGGGCGAAAGGCTCATAAAAAAGGAACAAAAAAAGCTATGGTAACTCTTAAAAAAGGAGATACTATCGAGTTAGCTTAACCTTAAATATATTCATTAATTATAGTTTGCGGTAGCTGAGAATTACTGTAAATCTGTATAAGATTTAATTACAATATGAAAACATATAAACCTACGTCACCTTCACGACGTAATATGGTAACGATTGATTACCGTGCGGCACTAACGACATCAAAACCTCATAAATCACTTACTGCAGGAAGTAAGCGAGGTATGGGAAGAAATAATCAGGGACGAATTACAACCCGTCACAAAGGAGGGGGAAACAAACGGCTATACAGAATGATCGATTTTAAATACGATAAACAAGATATTCCAGCCAAAATAGAAAGTGTTGAATATGATCCAAATAGATCAGCATTTATTTCTTTGGTCTGTTATACCGATGGAGAACGACGCTACGTCGTTATGCCAAAAGGTGTAAAGGTTGGAGATACGTTCTTGGTATCAGAAAATGCACCTGTAAAACCAGGTAATCGTTTACCCTTACATAAAATTCCGGTAGGAGCATTTATTTACAACATTGAATTAAAACCAAGAGGAGGATCAAAAATGGTTCGTTCAGCTGGAGCCTACGCGCAGGTAACAGCCCACGATGGTGGATATACGAATATCAAACTTCCTTCAGGTGAAGTTCGAAAGGTTGTTGATCAATGTTTTGCCTGTATAGGTGAGGTTTCAAATTCTGATCACAAATTAGTGAAAGGAGGAAAAGCTGGGCGATCACGTTGGCGAGGAATTCGCCCAACGGTTCGTGGTTCAGCTATGAACCCCGTTGATCACCCACATGGAGGAGGGGAAGGGAAACAAGGTATTGGATTACGACGTGGACCAAAAACCCGACAAGGGAAATTGGCCTATGGAGTTAAAACTCGACGTTCAAAAAAGTATTCAAACAATGCTATTGTTACACGTCGAAAGACAAAGCGATTCAAATAATTGTATATACAAAAATCACCGAAAGGTGTTTTTTTGTTTTAAAGATAAATGATACTAAATGATTAATAACTATATGATTCTCTAGAATAAATAATGTATAAAGGCAATTTTTTAATCTACAAATAATTATATATTTCTCATTATCTTATTCTTGGTATAATTAGATATATATGAAAACAACAATACTTTCTATTTTTTTATTTTATTATTTGTAGGAGTGGGGTATTTAGCACGTAATCAAAATATTCCAGTTTTATCTCAAATAGGTATGGATGTCAATTCTAATTTTTTTGAAAAAGAACTAAACTCATCCCAAGGTGAGTCCCAAGGTGAGTCCCAAGGTGAGTCCCAAGGTGAGTCCCAAGGTGAGTCCCAAGGTGAGTCCCAAGGTGAGTCGGTAGAAGATTCTTTGGAAAATAAATGTGATTTAGGAATTGATATAAAATCTGATGGATCCTTGAGTCAACCTGTAAGAGAGCAATGTCTAGCAATTACTGGATGTAATTGGAATATTGTGTCTGCAGTAGACCCGCTCACTAAAGATATCTATGAGAAATTAGGTTGTGACACCAAAGAGATGTGGCAAACGTTTCTGGCTGAAATGCCATCACCAGAATATTTCCAGAAATACGGCTGTGTGTTTCAAAAAGAGCAGGAAAAATGTGAAGCCCTAAATCACTGTGATTACAATACAGCAATATCTTTTTGTATGGACAGCAATACAGACTATCAACTAAGATTCGAATCAACTGATGATAGTATAGACTGCTCTATACTAGATCCAGAAACTTGTGGTCAAGTTGGATGCATGGTCATTCTTCCTAATAGCGAGCAATCATTTTGTCAAAATATGTAGTAAACAGAACCTTTAACCGTAAAAGCAATTCTTATAAACAATCAAAACCAAGTTCTCTTACTCAACGACAGAAACAATCATTACGACCTACCAGGAGGTGGCGTTGATGAAGGCGAAACCCTAGAGCAAGCATTAATACGAGAGTTGAAAGAAGAAACTCCCTATGAAGACTTTGAAATTATAGAGAAGCTTCCAAATATTCATCTATATTATGTACAAAACAATCCTGACTTCAAATCACTAATGCATTGTTACGTTGTAAAATTATGTGACGATACAAAAGTATCCAAGCTAGAGCCTGATACCTTTGAAAAATACGTTAGTATTGATGAAATAATCGATTACTTTGGAAACAAGGATACACCACGACATCAGGCGATGAAAAGTAGTATTAAGGATTTTGACAATTGGTATCAAGATAAAAATCTTGGAAATAAAATTGTAGTAGCCGGTGCTAGTGCATCAGGAAAATCAACATTTTCACGTAAGCTATAAAAAAAGCTCAATCTCCCATTAACGTTAATAGATGAAATTATATGGAAACCAAACTTTAATTTCTTGAAAATTGTTTAGACAAAAGGCGAGGCAATTTTTCTTGATATGTTTTTGAAAGAGATAAAAGACCGGTCAAAGATAATCTACCTAAAACACCAAGTCGAACAGAAAGGTTTATAAAAACTTCACAAATTAACAAGAAGACTTATTAATTAAAACTTTCTGTCATCCTCGCGAATATGAGGATCCAAGGTATACTCTATTCATGTTTGAATCATTTATTTTAGGAGCGGTACAGGGTATTGCCGAATGGTTGCCCGTGTCATCAGAGGCAATGATTGTCTTGGTAAAAACTAATTTTTTTCCATCAGGAATGAGTTTCTCTGAAATTATTTCATATGCTATTTTTTTGCACCTAGGAACCTTGGTTGCGGTATTGGTATATTATCGAAAAAAAATAATCTCATTAATAAGAGAGCTATTTTCCTATAGACAATTAATAACAGAAAGAAAAGATTATCTACATTTTATTATAATAGCAACACTGGTCTCGGGTATTCTTGGGTTATTTCTTCTCAGAATGGTAGAGAGATATGAACATTTTTTTGAAAATGAATTTATCATAAATATAGTTGTTGCAGGATTTCTCGTTATTACGGCAGTATTGTTGTTTATCACTGAACAAAGAAAACAAGAAAAACAGATTGCTCTAACTAAAAAAAAAGCATTCATAACAGGAGTTTTCCAGGGTCTATCGGCGGTGCCAGGAATATCACGTTCTGGGTCGACGGTCGCTGGTATGGGATTATTACATATTGATAAAGAACGAGCCTTAGAATTGTCGTTCATCCTTTCTGTACCTATCGTGTTGTTAGCTAATATTATTTTGAATGTATCAGAGTTTTCAAATTTCTCTGTGAATCATTTCATTGCGTTGGGATCTTCATTTGTATTTGGAATTATCACCATAGATATTTTATTGAAAATTGTTCGTAAAATAAGGTTTAGTTATTTTGTAGGATTCTTTGCAATTCTCTTGATAATACTTAGCTTCATGATATCGTAATAAGGTATCTGAATGGTTAAACATCTCATCGTCGAGATGTTTTATTTTCTCACTATCCATCCGGATTATTTAATAGACACTAGTATCTCTCTTGTATGAGAGTAAATAATTGAATGAAATTTACAGATTTTAATTTTAAACCAGAGCTTGCCAAGGCAGTTGCTCAGGCTGGATTCCGTGAGCCATCACCTATCCAAGAACAGGCTATTCCAGAGGTTCTTGCCGGAAAAGATGTCGTAGGGCAGGCTCACACAGGAACAGGAAAAACAGCGGCTTTTGCTTTGCCAATATTGCATAACATGAAAGCAAATGGAGATATCGAAGCCGTAATTATCGTACCAACGCGAGAATTAGCTGTACAGGTTGCAGATGAGGTCTACAAATTTTCGAGACTTTTAAATATACGTACAGCAACGGTATATGGTGGAACGTCATACAAGCGACAGCTTCAGCATGTTGAAAATGCTGGGGTAATTGTTGCAACACCAGGACGCCTCTTAGATCTTCTCGATAAAAAAAGAATCGAAATCAACCCAACAACGGTTGTTTTGGACGAGGCTGATGAAATGTTGAACATGGGATTCCTAGAAGATATTCGAAGAATTTTTAATCATTTTACTACGCGATCACAAACCTTGATGTTTTCTGCAACGATGCCAGAAGAAATCAAAGAATTATCTCGAACACTAATGAAAGTCCCTTCATTCGTAAAGGTAGACCAAGAAAAAGCGATCACTAATAATAATATTAAACAATATTTCTATGTGGTTGATGAACATGAGCGAGACGATGCATTATTACGTTTGATTGATCAGGGCAGTGTCCACAAGGCTATCGTATTTTGTCGAACTAAAATTGAAACGGCACGTATTGCTGAATTCCTCAAGGGACAAGGGCACAATGCTGATTCATTGCATGGAGATATGGAGCAATATGATAGGCGAAATTGCATGTTAAAATTCCGAAAGAATCAAATCACCATCCTTGTAGCTACTGATGTCGCTGCACGAGGTATTGATGTTAGAGGTGTGACCCATGTATTTAATTATCATATTCCTTTGGACCCAGAATCATATGTTCACCGCATTGGAAGAACAGGACGAGCGCAGCGGAAAGGGACGGCGATGATGCTAGTGACACCTCATGAATTACGAGAGTTAAAACGTATTCAAACAGATATGGGATCAGAACTAAAACATCTCTCTATGCCTTGCGGAGATAAAAACCCAGAACAAAAAGCCTTAGAATTTTCTGAAATGATTAAAAAACAATCACCTTCGGTAGAAATGCAAAAACTATTGAAAAAAGTTCAAGGCACAAACAGCATGGAGACATTAGCGGTTAAATTGCTTTCTGCACTGAACGAACAGTTCATGATACAATCTATTTTAGGAAAAACGGAATTAGAAATTACTGAACTACTGAGAGATATTAAAGATGATTCAGGGGAATCAGAATCAAAAAAATCTTCACGTAAATATAAAGAATCACAATCACGATCACAGAATCGAGGGCGCAATAGGCGCGCTGATAATGATGTTATTCGCCGTGGGACACGCCGAGGGGAAGTGCCTGTTCCGACTATTGAAAAGGTTGGAGGATCGAGAATAGTTGCTCGAAAATTATTTTAAAATAGGCGAATATCTTTGTCGTCTGCAAAAAAGAACGCTCGGTGTATTAATATACGTCTCGCGTTCTTTTTCTTGTCTTCTCTATCTCAACCTATTTGGGGTTTTTTAATTATATTTCATTCAACGTTTCCTCTATTGTTTTCCCTGGAATTCCTTTTACCCAGTCTTTTACAAAGGTTTCAAGAAGGGTCTTTGCTTGGGAATCCTTAACGGTATCAATTCGTTTCATAATAGTATCAAAAACTAAATCTATATCTTTTTGAGAAAAGTTATTAATATAGAGTTTAAAAATATCACTTTATTTCATAAATTTATCATAACTTATATTTACAAAATAAAAAATAAATATAGAACTGGCTTTCATTCAGGAAACAGCAAAACCTATCAATGGTAATTTATGTAGAGTCTTATTTGTCTTTAATATAAATTTATTTAATCGACTTATAGCCTGTTACATGATACTAATGGTGGTATATGTTAGAAAATAAAATGTTAATTATACGAAAAGTTGTTTTAGGTTTACTCGTTATGGGAATTCTCTCTACCGCATTTACGATAGTACCTACAGGGTTTCGTGGAGTCGTTACACAGTTTGGGAAAGTCACAGGTAAGGTCTTTGATGAGGGACTTCATCTCAAAATTCCATTTGTAGAAACAGTGAGCAAAATAAATATTCAAATTCAGAAAGAAGAAACAGAGGCAGATTCATCATCAAAGGATCTACAGTCAGTCAGCGCAACCATTGCATTGAATTACCGTATAGATGAAACACGTGTACAGGATTTATTTCAAGACGTAGGAAAATTGTATGTTCCAAAAATTATTGATCCTGTAATCCAAGAGGCGGTTAAATCAGGAATGGCACGTTTTACGGCAGAAGAATTAATTACCAAAAGACCAGAAGTAAAAGAAGTAATCGAGGGTATCATGTCAGAAACATTAAATGAACGAGGTATCAGAGTTATTGATTTTAATATTGTAAACTTTAACTTCTCTGCAGCATTTGATAATGCCATCGAGGCAAAGGTAACTGCTGAGCAAGAGGCCTTGGCTGCAAAAAACAAGTTAGAGCAAATTAAATTTGAAGCCCAACAGGCAGTAGAATCTGCAAAAGGACGCGCTGAAGCAATCGAAATCGAGGCAAAGGCATTACGTAATAGTCCAGATATTCTGGAATTGCGAGCTATTGAAAAATGGAATGGAGTACTACCTCAGGTAACAGGTGAGTCAGTACCATTTGTTAATTTAAATAATTAAAAAACAAAAAACAGGCGGTCGCGTTGCGACCGCCTGTTTTTTTTTGCACACACCACTTACTCAATTCTGCATATGTTTTGTATTGAAAAGAGGTGAGTATGCTTTGTAATTATTTCTCTTTGAAAAATAGTGAGTTTAAAAAGTCTTTTATTTTGTTTTACTTTTCAAAAGTGAAAAGTGAAAAGTGAAAAGTGAAAAGTGAAAAGTGAATTTTCTTAAAAATCTCTTTTAAAATAAAAATCTATCATAGATTCTTTTAATTTGTTATAATAATTGTATGAAAAAAAATATTGGAAATATTGATGCTGTTATTCGAGTAGACATTGCGTTTATCTTGGCGTTTATCTTTTATAGCTCTAATGAATCAAAATCAATATTGATGACAATTGGACTATTATTTGCAGGGTATTTATTAGCTACTGCCGTATTTGGAACTGATCCACTATACAAATTGCCTAAGCTATCGACAGTAGGAATTGGTGAATCTAAAAAACCAAAAAACGAATGCGTATGTGTTGGAGATAACTGTGACTGTTAGTCGCAGTTATTTTTTTTAAGGTATACTAACGATATGGAATCAGAAAAAAAAGAGCACATTGAATCAATGCAGGAGCAATTAAATGCTCAACAACAAGCACTTGCACAGATCTATAAATCAGTTGAAAAAACACGGAAATATATTATGTGGAGTGGAATTTTTAGTATTGCGATGTTTGTTGTCCCTGTTATTATTTTTGCTTTTGCCTTGCCGCGTATCATAGGAAGTTTTAATTCGGCATTAGGTGGAATTTCTGGTAATGAAAACTCTTCTGCAGTTGAACTATTGTCCGAGCCGAGTCTTCGAGAAAGTTTAGAGAATTTACAGAATCTGGGATTGTAAAAATTCTTGAATAATATAAAAAACCCAACTACAACAGTAACTGGGTTTTTATATTGCATAGTAATTCTTTGTTATTCCAAAAACAACAAGGCACATTTAATTTCATCATAGGTAATCATACCTCCTAATTCGTCAAAAATTGGTTTTAGTTTAAATCCACCTTTTTCTGATTTATCTTCATCGTTATTTCTTTTTGCAAGTGTTGCTATAGTAACCTCGACTGATTCAATAACAGAGCTCTCTGGTTGCAGATAGGTAATATCAAACTCAGAATCGTCTTTTATAATCAATGAGAGGTGATTCATAATCGTTGCTTCCGATAAATCCCGTTCCTTGGCGATATCCGAAATAGGCATTTCTTTTTCAAAAAATGGTTTTGATATCAAATATGATGGGTCCTTATCTAATTTTTCAATGGCTACTGCTTTCTTTTTTGCATCAGTTCCTTTGATTCCTCCGAGTCGCGTCATATAATGTTTAATCCTCTCTTCTTTTTCTTTTACCGAGAGTATATCAAAGGATTGATACATTTCGCTTGATGATTCTCGCATAGATTGATCGCTGTGTAGTACATCTGGATCTACCGCAAGAGCCGTATCATTCAACCCCATCAATTTCAATCCTGAGAGTGCCGTTATACGAGAGAGGGCAACATATCCTTGACCAGGCTCAAATGCCTTGGAGAGGTCAATTTCGGCAGCCTCAAGGGTCATTCCCTGTGACTTGTGAACGGTAATAGCCCACGCAAGACGCAAGGGTATCTGAGAAACCGTTGCTTTTGGTTTTCCATCAGCATCTTCAAAATGCCAATCCATTCTATCTGCCTTTATTTTTCTTCCGTCGGTCGTTTCTACAATAGGAACATTGAACACATCAAAATCGATAACCGTCCCTAATGTTCCATTAATATATCCTTTTTCATAATTATTTTTAATAAAGAACACCAAGGCGCCTTTTTTAACATGAAGTTTTTCTAATACCAGCGAAGTACTAAATATTTTCTCAGTCCATTTTTTAGGACCTTTGGTGTTGGCATTATACACCTTGGGTGGAGTACCAAGTTCCTTGAGGGCACGAGTATTAATAGTATCAACGTCGGTATTATGAGTATACAGACGTGTTATTTGGTCCATATTTTCTGGATCTTTTTTATACCGAGATCTGAAATGATTCATTGAATCTTCAGAAACATCGCCTTTGCGAATTTCTCCCAGGATATTTTTCAACGTATCGTCGGTATGTCTGAATGAGGTTTCTAAATAACATATCGTTGGATCAAGTTCGTCCCATGACTCTGACTGAAAGGCAAATCGTTTTCCTGTTTCTACATATTTTTTTGAAATAGGTGGCAGTTGAAAAAAGTCCCCAACTAAAATGGTTTGAATCCCACCAAAAGGTTCAGATGAAAATTTGAATGTTTTCAAAATAGCATCAATTGAATTTAATAAATTAGGAGAAAGCATAGATATTTCGTCAATAACTAAGACTTTTAAATTTTTCATGCGCTCCCAGATATATTTTTTTTCAGTTAGATTTTCAATGTCGTATTGAGATAAGGTATCTCGAATTCCAATACCAAAAAAACTATGCAGAGTCATGCCTCCAATATGGCTGGCAGCGATTCCTGTTGGGGCGGTTATGGCTGCCTCAATTCCATAATCTTTGAGGTAATCAAGGTATTGATTTAATACATACGTTTTTCCAGCACCAGGCGCACCGGTGAGAAAAATATTTTCTCCTGTTTTCATTATTTCGAGGGCAGTTTCTTGGGTCATGGTTATAGTATACACTAGCGGCTTTGAATTATATTAATGACTAAGGTGCTTTTTTCGAACCCCTTCACTTCTAAAAAGAAAAAAACCTTAATGCTTTGCATGTAGGTTTAATCATTTTTGAGGAAGTGAAGGGATTCGAACCCTTGAAACCTTTAACAGTTTGACGGTTTTCAAGACCGTTGCCTTCAACCACTCAGCCACACTTCCTTACACAAAAAATAATATCATTATTTACATTTTCTGCAATATTTTCCTTGTTATTATTCTATATATTTATAAACTAATATCATGAAACATCTTGGTATTGATTATGGAACAAAACGAATAGGCTTAGCTATTTCAAATGATGAGGGAACATTAGCCTTTCCCAAAGAAACGATTTTAAATTCTCAAGACATCATTCAAGATATTATTAATATTGTAGAACAAGAGGGTATTAAAAAAATTGTAGTAGGGAAGTCCCTTGATGCACGGGGTAACACCAATCAGGTTCAACGTGCTATTAATAATTTTATTAAAAAATTTTCCTCTGAATTAAATGGTATTGAAATTGCTGAACAGGATGAACGAGGAAGTTCAATCGCTGCAGCTTCACACTTATATGTAAAGGGGAATATCGCTAATAAAAAATGGACAGGAAAAGATAATAAAAAAAAGCGTGAACATAATGATGCCAATGCTGCGGCAGTTATTTTGCAGCGGTTTCTTGATACTCTTAAAAATAAATAATATATACTTGCTGTTCTCTTATGAAATTCGTACACTAATACTATGAAAAAAATAACCTATGATGAATTTAAAAAAATGGATATGCGCCTTGGTCATATTAAATATGTTGAAACAGTAGAGGGGACCGATAAATTATTGCGATTTGAGATTGATTTTGGTCCGATGGAAATTGAATGTGATGCTACATGCAGAGAAGAATGCCGTTGTGATAACGATACCTGTGTATGTGTTCAAGACTGTATTTGCGAAATGCCGGAACCTTCTTTTGCAAAAGAAGAATACGCAGGACGAGATATTCGTCAGATTGTTTCAGGTATTCGTGAATTTTTTCCAGAATACAAAGAATTAATAGGTACGTACGGATTATATATTCTTAATTTAGAACCTCGAGAAATTCGAGGAGTCATGAGCCACGGAATGTTGATGGCGGTAGATGGTATCGATGGAAAACCAGTATTCCTCGGTCCACAAGGAGACGTATCTCCAGGATCGCGCGTACGCTAAAGAGTTTAAAAACTCTTTTTTGTTTTCTGCTATGATAACGGAATGAAAGAAAGATTTATTACATGGTTTAAAACAGTAACGGGAAAAAAATGGATGATGTATTTTCTAGCGGTAAATGCTTTTTTTGAATCAGTCATTTTTCCTATACCTATTGATATTTTTACCTTTACGCTCTCTGCAGCACATCCAAAAAGATGGTGGAAATATGGAACGGTGGCAACGGTCTTTTCGGTGTTAGGCGCTGTTTTTGGCTATTTTCTTGGGGCATATTTATTTGAAACTTTTGGAGAACAGATGATTGCCTTTTATGGATATGAAAATGAATTTGCTCGAGTAATGGAACTTTTTAATCAAAATGTTTTTTGGGTAATGTTTGCATCTGCGTTCACACCGATTCCTTATAAGGTCTTTACCGTTGCGGGTGGAGCATTGAATGTGGCATTGGCACCGTTTATTATCGCTTCAATTCTTGGGCGTGGAATACGTTTTTTTATAGAGTGTTATATTCCATTTCGCTATGGAGAAAAATTAGGGAAACATCTTTTAGCGAATTTTAATCACTATACCTTACTCATTGCAATCATCGGAATAATCTATGTTGTAATTAAGTACGGTCTTGGGCTATAATAGATATACATATGTTTTCAACAAAAAAACAATCTAAATCAGTCATTAAAATAACTGATACTCACATTTCATATATTACGATACAGAAAGAAAAAAGTCTTTTTTCTATTGATAAATATGAAATAATAGATATTCCAGAGGGTATTATTAAATATGGTGAAATTCTCAAGGCTGATATTTTTTCTAAAAAAATCAAAGAAATCCAAGAAAAAATAGAAAATAAAAACGTTGATGTTTTATTATCGCACGACCTTTTCCTCTCTCACCATGGAATTCTTGGTGCAAAGGATCAGAAACAAAAACCTAAAAAACGTATCAAAAACTACCTTCATAATTTCTCTCAAGTTGAACCTTGGCAAAAATCTCATATTTGTGAGTTTGAAACGTTTACCTTCGATAAAAAAGAACATGTTCTTTTAACTTGTTTGCAAAAAGACATTCAGAGTAGTTACTTTCACCTGTTTAAAAAATCAGGACTCACAATAGCATCTATTAATTCTGATATGCTTGCCTTTGGCCATTTGTTTTCTGAGGGTCAGTCTTCGGTAGTATGTATCAACGATAAAGATTCATGTGTCATTGATTTCAAAGATGGAATGTTCATAGGACACAAAGAATTTCAATTATCTCATGCGCATCTTATCAATGATATTATGAAAGATGTATCTATCAATAAAGAAGAATCATTAAGAGTCTTAGAAAAATATGGAGTACTACGCACACACAAGGACGAACGTGTATATAAACGTTTACATAGGTCTTTGGCTTCACTTTTGGATTATTTAAAAAAGAGAAAAACCAAGCCAAAATCAAAAATATCTGTTATCTATACAACCCTACCCATCAAGGGTTTATCTGATGAATTATCTTATTCGGCTGGAGAAAATGTAGATGATTTTAATATTTTTAATATCAAAAAATACACCTTCAAAGAAATTCTCTCTCTTGTGAAAAAAGATTCATACTATTATCAATCACATATTGCCCAAGCCTTACGATTTTGGAAAAAGTAATTTTTCATTATATTGACCGAAAAATCGAATATGCTATATTTATTTGTGTTCCGCCCATAAGAAATCCTCTTATAGTTCAACGGATAGAACGAGGGACTTCTAATCCCTAGATCTAGGTTCGATTCCTAGTGGGAGGACAAAATATAGTAGGGCGATTAGCTCAGTTGGTTAGAGCAGCGCATTTACACTGCGAAGGTCAGGGGTTCGAATCCCTTATCGCCCACATAAATAAAAATAACTCCATCTTTCGATGGAGTTATTTTTATTTAATTTAGACATGACGGTTTCCGTCAGGTTTATGCTCGGTAGCGGAGCGGACGGGTAAATCCTGAAAAGATATAATATTATATGAGGTGCGACGTGGTCAGGATGATGAGATATTTTAAGAACGTGTTCGCAAAAATATCCAGAGCGGTGACTGAATCCCTCATTGCCCATAAATAGTCAAAAAATACCTTGGGTTTTCATATACATTTGTTACAATTAGGTTATGACAGAAAAAACAGCAAAAAAAATAGGTGAAGCTTATGCCTTCGCACACGTATTATCAGATACTTTTGAATCAAATACAAAGGTAATGACAGAGTTATTAGGGGATCACGCAGATTCAATATTAGAAGTAACCCGGGTACAAAAAGAAGAATTGGCTGATATTGCATCAGAAAATGATATGTCAGAAATTGTTTTACCAAAAGCAGAAAAGACAGGAATCAAAATCGCCAAAATGGGAGAAATGTATGTTGGTGATGATTGGGATGATGTTGCCGAAGTTCTCGAATGGATGAGTTTCTTTGTAGGTGGAGCTATTGTTCACTGGCAATTAATTACAGGTTCAGCCAAAGAAATGAATCATGACCATTTTGGAAATGTTGCAGGAGTAGGAACAGAATATTATTCAAGTCTTATGAATCAATTACGAGAATATGCGGTCGTTGTTGGAAAAGCACGTGCACAAGCTTAGTGCTTTTTTTGTAGACTCTTGCTAAAAAATAAAACTTTGCTACTATAACAGACATCAAACGCCTCCTTTTAGGAGACGTAATAATATATAGAATCATGCCAATCATCCAAGCACAAAAAAAATCAGTACGACAATCAGAGAAACGAAAAGTTTTTAATGATCGACGTCGTCGCGCAATGCGCCTAGCCATAAAACAAGTCAAAGAATTTGTTGCTGGTAAAAATTACAAAGAAGCAAACGAATTGCTTCCGACTGCTCAAAAAGCAATTGATAAAGCTGTCAAACGCGGAATCATTAAATCAAACACTGCTTCTCGAAAAAAAGCTCAAGTAGCAAAAATGGTAAAAGAAATTGCTTAACCTCAACAAAAAACGTAATAAGCGTTTTTTGTTTTCTTAAATTTCTTTTAAAGAAATGACCTAAAAAATAACGAAGTATATTTTTGGAAATACTCTTGTGGTGCGCATAAGCGGTTGTTCTTTTCAAAATATATCTCTATGATATATTTTTGATATTGCTCGTGCTTGTTAATGGATAGAACGTCCATAAAATTATAAGAGCGGAATTGATTAATTCATGTTTAGGGTGATAAGAAATTAAGTTCAAATATATTGCTCCTGTAGTTTAATGGATAGAACGTCAGTTTGCGGAATTGATAATCCAAGTTCGATTCTTGGTGGGAGCACATAAAACAAATAGTTACGACACGTTAGTGTTGTAGCTATTTTGTTTTAATGGTATCCACAAGAATCGAAAAGAGTCATCTGCGAAGCCGATTGAACGATAGTGAGATCGTAGATGACGGCGGGGCCGAGACGATGAGATTTTTCAAGAACTTGTTCGTGGAAAAATCCAGAGAAGTGGCCGATTCTTGGTGGGGCACGACCCAAAAAATAATGAAGAATATGAATATATTTTTGGAAGAGCTTTGTATAAATTCAAAGTAGTCGTCCTTCTCATTTTTTCATTTAACTCTTGTGTGCCCACTAGAGCTAGCACGAGTGGGTTAGTTTTTTTTAGATAGTTAAATTGTTAACAGGGAAATTGCGTATGCCTACTATTAAAAATACGCTCAATTTTAAGTTCATAATATTTGATTGTGAGTTTAAGTTTTGACAGGTATAATATGTACATATGAGTTTTGATGCGTATATAAGAAGACAATTAACTAATCGGGATGCGCGCCTTAGATCACCTGGATTTCAAGCTGAAATGTTACGTGAAAAAAGAGAGTTTAAAGACCAACTAAAAGAGACTGGAAATAGTGTTCTTGATTTTGTATATACAGGGCTAGGTAAAAAGGTTATGGGTGGGGCTATTAATTCAGCTGCAAAACTCGCTTTTAATAAAAAATACGGTTTAGACAACTTACTAAAAGATGGAACAAAAGCAGCATTTGAGGCTACAGGAATGGGAATGAAAACTATGTGGGAAATGGCAAAAACCACAGGAAAAGCAGCAAAATAGGTATTCGCCAATTAATTGCACGATAATTATATGTTAGAAACAGTTGAACAAATTGAAAACGCTATTGTTGATTTAATGATTCAATATCAAGAAGAATTAACTACAGTTCATAATCGAGTTGATTTTGTAAGAGAGCAAGCAGAAAAGCTTCTTGATAAAAAAGAAAAAGAACTTGATAAAAAATATCAAGATAGAACTGATACAGAACAAGTAGAAAAAGAATACCTTGAGGAATATAAACTTATTAAATCAATGATTCTGGAAGGAGTTGAAAATGCTTTAAAAAAAGATTCAGAAGAATTTTTAAACAAAATTTCTTAGTTTATGTCATTAGAAAAAGTACAGCAAACCAATCCAGAAAATTCTCAAGAGCAACAAGAGAAAACTATCGAACAACAAGCTAATTACGAAGGTAATCATTCATTACTACTTTTTGAACGTATACAAAATCCTGATGTATTTAATAAACTAGTAAATGATATTTATGAAGATAGAACGTCTGTAGATTTCTCGAGCTATGACTATATAGATCCAGAGTATGTAAAATCACTTGAACGTGATGAATATTTCGTTAAACAAGATATTAAAATCGAACTACAACAAGCTCTAGAGACAACCTCGAAATCAACAGAGATAGGGTTTTCAGAAAATGGATATTTAAATTCAAGCAAAGGGAGTAGTGGTACAGGATACGTTGAAATCTGTAGTTCTGATTCAAAGAATCAATTTAATGAAACAACTCTTAATAAAAATATTACTGAAGCTCACGAAAAAGGTCATACAATACGAGATTATAATACGGACTCAGGTTTCACTAAAAATTTAAGATCAGCATTTGATTTTGAGAAAGTATCTTTTTCAGAAAAAGAATATAATGAAATTAGGGGATTAAAGAACGGATATGAAAATGATTCAAATGATGAAATTCAAGAAGGATTTAGCGAATACTTGTCTTTTCCTTGGGAAATAGTCGAGCGTATGAGTCAGGTAAAGAATTATTTTGGAATGTCTGGATTTGAAGAATTCACTCAAGAACATCTTGATTATGTAAGGAAAAACTATGTTCAAGATACTGGTTCGTACGGTCCACAAATACAACCATTCTTTGATTCAATTACTGATGATGAAAAGTTTATCAATTTAATGAATACTCTTGGTATTTAAAATATAATTATATGAAATATAACTCAATAAAAACCCTTTCAAATATTCGTGGAGAAATTTTTAGTATTCAAGAAAAAATTGAAAAAGAAAGAGGAAAAGGGAATCCTGTTGGGGAAATTCATAAAAGCCTTTCCCAGTAAATGAATAGGAAAGGCTCTTGCACGAGTGGATTGTTTCTTAAGCAATTATAAAAACCCCAATGGGGTTTTTATACTTGTTCTGATTCCATAAAGAATGGATCATTAGGATCTAGCCCATCTTGTTCTAAAAATTCCAATTCTTCTGGTGTGAATTCAGAGACTTGATCGGAAGAGCCTCCAGTATTTTGGAAAATAATAAATAAAAGACACGCAATGATAATAACAATCATTACGATGTTAGCTTGTTGTTCAGTCTTTACGACTTTTTTGTTAATTAAAAATTTTGAAATACTCATACCTATATTCTAACATATTAACTTAATTTTTGTAAAATAATTTAAAATCCAATTCTATCAATAATGCGATCGGTTAATGATTGTTTCATTTCCTGTTCATCTATAAAATTTAATAGATATTCTCTCAGTTCCATACTATCAATTTCTGTGTTAACTGTTAATGAGATAATTGGAGATACACGTCTATCAGTGAGAAGTAATAAAATAGGCTCATCTTTTTTGTTGGAGGTAATCCAAAAATTAAATATAGTATCGTAGGTATATACTTCATTGTAGACCTTGATACCGTGTTCGCTTATCTCAACAGGTAATGACAATGGTTCTTTGGCCGCAAGATGAATCATTAAAAAGGCTCCTATTGCAATCAAAAAGGCAAATAAATAGTTTTGTAATATTATTGCTAATACAATAGATATCAGAGCAACAGTCCCTACTATCCAATACCAATCTTTACGCTTTTCTTTAAATTCGTATTCAGGCGTTTCCCATATAAATGCAACGGTTTCTTTATGTAACATACTCTTAGTATCTCACATGTAAATAGTTTTTCAATAACAGAATCAATAGTTGCACCATTCCAGCATCTATGTATAATACTGCCTGTCGTACTTTGACAATTCAACAACAGGTAGCAAGCACTATATGCATAGTGTTTGCTATGATCGCCATCATATCTTAATCAGTATGATGG
>Ga0136601_1000009_pt1 | contig 113396 bp, 112 predicted proteins | sample AntRauMFilla2699_FD_181020 | JGI IMG/M metagenome (GOLD analysis project Ga0136601, IMG submission 181020) | Saline lake microbial communities from Rauer Islands, Antarctica - Metagenome Filla 2 #699 | ecosystem: Environmental > Aquatic > Non-marine Saline and Alkaline > Saline | place...
CTAGCACACCCTGAACGCTGTTACCTGGGTTAATCTGTGCCAAGAAAACATCGCTATTATAAAGCGTAGCGGTGCTGTCTGGCGAAAATTGTTGACCCTCGGCATTTAGTAGTTTTTGGTCGCTCTCGCCGAAATGACATCGTTACACCTGCGAGCCATTCTTGAACTCAAGCTTGCAAACGAAACAAATGTGCTCAAAGTCCAAGCACGTTTGAGCGAAGCACGCCGTATGATTGGCGGCTGGCTCAAAAGCGTGCACTAGACCGACACCAGTACACCACACCGCAAGACGAGCATCATTCTCATTCTCGGCATTCGAGTTGTTCAGGTTCGGCTTGCCATCGTTGTTCACGTAGGAGTTCGGAACAATCGGCCACCTGTCAACCGTTGACTCTTCAAGGCATCCTGTTCGCTTATAATCCACAGACTATAAGGACCGCTACTTTTTCAGCACCTTTATTGGCGCTACCGTTGAAGATTCGTGGGGTGTAAAGGGTTCTTGATGTGCTTACTGCTATAAAAAGAACCGCTTTCAATTTGAAAGTCTCTTCAAGCAAATGCAAGCAACAATCCATTCAGGGCACCGATAGGTACTTGTGCCTTTGGACTACTTACCCCGAATTATGGTTCATAAGTAGTTTGTTAGATAAAAGAAAAAGAAGAAAGGAAAGGACCAAAGTTAAAGGTTTTACCCCACCGCAAGACGAGCATCAGGCACACCCTCGGCACGCGAGCGGTACAGGCGCGGCCTGCCAACGCCGTCCACGCAGGAGCACGGAACAACCGGCCACCCGTCAACCGTTTTTGGTTCAAGGTCAAAGTGTCTAGTGTAAGTTTTGTTGAATGCGCTGCTATCGTCTAGTTTATCGCCTTGGGCACGCAAGCTGTACCAGTAAGTTACTGCGTCGAGCAAACTTGGCACTCTAGCGTGTAAATCAGGATGACTGGTTTGTCGCTCTTTTAGCATTTGTAGCTGCTGTTCAACACTTCGCCCACTTATCTCGCTGTCATGACGGTTTGGAATGAGGCTAAGTCGAACTGGTGCATTACCACTATTACCGGACCATTCTGACCCCGTGTAATGACCTTCTCGATAAAGTTCATCGTATACGTTGGTTTCATATGGCTGATCCTTTCCAAAAGCTTCAGCTAACGCCACAACCTGGGCTTCACTTGCTTCAATGTTAGGAGTAGCAACCAGATTGTACCGAGCACCATTTTCTATTAGCTGTTCTACAAGATAGTCGTAAACACCGCTTTGTTGCCACTCTTTGTCTTTTAACCCAAAGATATGTTCAAGTTCCTGAGCCGACATTGCAGCCTCACCCTTGCGGGACAAACCACGCGTACGGCCATCTAGCGCTTCTGCAACCGTTTTATAGGCTGCAAAGGCACTTCTTACCTGCTCACGGATAGCTTCGGGCAATATGCGGGCTAACTCTGGCTTATCCCTATCACCGCGTAATACTCTAATCTCACCTATGCGTGGGTCACCTTCGTAGCCAAAGCCTTCGATCTCGTGATCCAGTTCGTACAAGAACCGCAATTCTTCACTACTAAGTTCAACGTCAGGATTAGCTGAAATTTTCTTTTCTAGTTGCGTTAGGTGCTTCATATCCTCAGCTTTTTTGATGTACTCTTCTCCGCCAGGTAAATCTTTAAGCTGTTCGGCAGTAATATCAGCCATATCATGTTCAAGCTCCTGGGCGGCATTGACCCCGCGGACCTCAGCAACTTTGCCTTGCCCCATACGAATTGCTACACGTGGAACAGTATCCCTACCCTCCTCATCACGCGTGTTGTACACGTAGAAGTCACCGCCTCGTAGCTGGTTGCTAGCGGTACTTTCACTGGCTGTGCACCAACCAGTACCGTGACCTTGCAATGAACCAGAAAGCCTACGAGCTGTTCGGGGGTCATCTGATTGATTGAACTTGGTCCAAGAACCTCTAATTTCGTGCCTCAACTCCGGTGAGTCGGGCGTAACCTCTAGGACAGCGTGAGCATACAATTTTCCAAAGTTACCACCTTTAAGCAGTTTTTGAAGGTCGGCGTCATGAGCACCACCGTCTACTTTCTCACCCTGAACTCTTGATTTGTTCAGTACGTCATAGACGTAAGCCAAAGCTTCTCGGTTTAGTTCCGGATAGGGTGCCGTTGTGCCGCGGCTACGCTTTTGGAATTCGCTTTTTTCTTTGTCGAAGGTACCAAGCTTGGCTACTGAAGACCAGGTATATTGCTTAAACCAATCCGGGTAACCGCCATCCTCACCGCCAAGATACTCAACCCATTTGCCAAGCCCAGAACGCTGATCAGCTTGGACCGCCTCTGTCATTTGGTGACGCATTTCAGGCGTAATTTCAATATCACCGTGACCCTGTTCTCTGGCTATACGGCGTTGTAGCTCGAAGTAACCTTCTGGGACTTCACTCGATTTAATGATATGGGCATCAATTTGACGGTCTATGCTGCCCTGATCGCCTGTAAGAATGCCGTCGTTAACGTATTCCCTGCGTGCAAGAAAACCCAAGTGAGCAGAAATTTTATCTGCTGGCTCATTTGGAATATGCTCACCACCTGCACGCAAATAGCCCACCACTGCTTCAACTTCCCCAGAAGTGTGAAGATTGGGGTTCCTTTCGTGTAAAAATTGGCTTTCTGGACTTTGCATAGTAATCTTCTTGATTGTAGCCTTTTTATGTAACTTTTTTATTTTTGTTATCTAACTTACTACATACTATCACACTTTAAGGTGCGTGTCAAACTCTCACCCCTGCTCGTTGCTAGGTGCGTTGATAACTCAATTAAGTGAAGAACCTTAGAGGTTTATTCTTACGCCGCCTGAAAACGCACTATCGTGCATTTGAGCAGCCGTTATCTTTGCACCTGCTGGTACATCAAACACTAGCACACCCTGAACGCTGTTACCTGGGTTAATCTGTGCCAAGAAAACATCGCTATTATAAAGCGTAGCGGTGCTGTCTGGCGAAAATTGTTGACCCTCGGCATTTAGTAGTTTTTGGTCGCTCTCAGAGAAATACTGTTGTTCGTTACCAATGTTTTTTACACTGAGCGTCATCAATCAGTATTCGCCTTGTGCGGTTTTGCGTAGAGCGTCAGTCTCTGGACTAACCACTTCTTTTTTGCCACACTAGACACCCTGTACTACAAACTCAAACTTGCCATCTCGTCCGCCCACGCGCTTCTCCTATGCTAATATTGCGAACCTTTGATAGGTGCAGCGCAACATCATCGCTTTGAGGTTTGTTGTTATTCTCGATTGCCTTGGCGTTTGTTGCTGTAAACCAATTGCTTATGAACAAAAGGGTGGCTACTGCTAACGTCAAGATTACTAATAGTACATTTCTATTTGTAGATACATATCTTGCTATAGTCTTAACTCCCTAAAATATAATTTACTTGTTATTATAGTGGCTTATAAACAACTTGTATTGAAAGCTAGGAGATTATTACATGCAGAAAAAATCAAAAAGTTTATTGGCCATAGGAGTCATTTTAGTTCTAGCATTAATTTGTACATTTTTATACTTACAGAAAAACGATTCCGCTCGAACAGATAAGGAACAGAGTAATACCTGTAAAGCTTTCGATGGTAAAGAATATTGCTCAGAAGACTATATTGGGCTGAAAGAGAACGAAGCTATATCTAAAGCACAAGCAGACGGCCTTACCTCTCGCACAGTTGCCACGGATGACGGTCGTGAGATTATAATCAACGAGAACATTCAACCTAAAAGGGTTAATTTCTCTATTGAAGGTGGTCTTGTAAATAAAGTAGAGTTTTATTAGGTCAATAACTGAAAGCTCATTGGATCTAGCGATATCACTGGCACAAATAAACGGTCTCATCTGTTGGACCGTCCCACACTTGCTGTCTCTCTATAAATGTACCCTTATCACCTCCCTAGCTCCCTTTCCACACTTCCTTTTTCTATGCCTAGTTCTCACACAAAATTTTCTAATTTTTATGATATTTCGAGTACCTGACGTTGAGTGCCGGTAGGGTACCTTCTAAGATATCAGATACCTTCTTATTGATAGCTTTATTCTCTAACGCACCACTCGTATACCTAATTTGTTCTTTTTTCTTATCCATCTCGGCGTAAATTATCTGCTCCGCATCGCACACCACAGCAAGATTGGGATTATGTGTAACAATAACAACCTGTCTCTGGTTTTTAGCGGCTTTAATATATGGGACAAGCAGCTGGAACACAGACTCATTATCTAAATTCTCTTCTGGTTGGTCGATTATTAACGGAATTTTTACTTTGTCTACTAGCAAATAGAAGACTAGGAGTAGTGCTCCTTTTTCTCCTGGAGATAACCGTAATGGAGACGGGCCAACTCACAAAAAATACTATCGTTGCATCAGTCGTAGTAAAGAATTTGATCATATCAACAGATGCAAAGTGGGTGGCTTGAATGTTATGATCACCGACAATCTTGTTTGGCAAAAAATCAGTACCTTGCTAAGTGACACTACGCAAATACGCTCACACGCTGACAGATGGCTCAGAGCTCATGAAAGCGATGGAATAGAGACAGAAGACTAATGTAACTCAGATGATTAAAAAGCTCAGAGACGTCGAGAATGAGCAAAACGCTACGTTCAAGTCTATGACAAGGCCATCATTACGAAAGAAATGTTAGACCATCACATGCTTAATACCAGCAAACGTAAATCTACACTTGAGAAAGAAATCGCTTCTGCTTCGAGAAACAGGGTTATTACTGGTAAGATAGATGTAGAATCACTTGTTCAAAAAGCGGCAGTCAAGCTCGAGAATCTAAATTTTGAACAAAAGAAACACATTATCGAGCGAGTCATAACTAAAATAATCAAGTCCAAAGGAGATAAAACAATATGGGGCCAAATACCCATACCAGCGTTAGCAGCAGCAGGAAAGGTCGAGTATGAGCCTATCTATCGGTATTGTAGGTCTTCCTAACGTCGGCAAATCGACACTTTTTAATGCTTTGACCAAAAACGAAGCTTTGGCGGCTAATTACCCGTTTGCTACGATCGAGCCCAACACCGGAGTGGTGCCAGTACCCGACCCACGGTTAGAAAAGCTGGCAAAGATTTATAAGTCTGAGAAGATTATTCCAGCGACTACCACATTTTTGGATATTGCTGGGTTGGTGGCTGGTGCCAGTAAAGGCGAAGGTCTTGGTAATAAATTCTTAGCAAACATTCGTGAATGCCAAGCTATTGTACATGTCGTGCGAGCTTTTAATGATAACGACGTCGTGCACGTATCAGATAAAGTTAGCCCGGTTGAGGACATAGAAATAATCAACACCGAACTAATACTGGCAGATCTACAGACTATAGAGAATCGCTCTAACAAACTTCAAAAAGAAGCTAAGGCAAACCCAAGTGCTCGCGAAACATTAACCTATATAGATAGCCTCAAACGGCACCTAAAGTCTGGAACTCCACTATCTTCGCTACCCTCTCTTGACCTAGAACAGATCAAAGATCTTAACTTGCTCACAGCCAAACCCACAATTTATTTGTTCAATGTAGACGAAGAAACTCTAATAAACACCGAAAAACAAAATCAGCTAAGCGCCCTTGTAGCGCCCGCCAAGAGTGTTTTTGTTTGTGCCAAACTAGAAGAAGAGTTAAAAAACCTCGAGCGAATCGAGACCGAAGAACTTCTACAAAGCTATGGAGTAGAACGGTCTGGCTTAGAGCAACTAATTGCTACGTCTTACGAAACACTTGGCCTACAGAGTTACTTAACTGCCGGGCCAAAAGAAACTCGGGCCTGGACTATCAGAGAAGGTTCAACAGCGCCCCAAGCAGCTGGTGCTATTCATAACGACTTCGAAAAGGGTTTTATCGCCGCCCAGGTTATAGATTATAATGATTTAGTCGAAACAGGTTCAGAAGCTGCTGCCAAAGCCGCTGGCAAGATTCGCACAGAAGGCCGTGACTATATAATGCGTCCAGATGACATAGTCGAATTTCGATTCAACGTCAGCAAATAAAATCTTTCTCTGTTACCTTTTGCGCCACTAACCTCACTATCACGCTTATCCTGAACAACAAACATCTGTTTTGCCCACGCCTCAAAGTCCTTTAGAATCTGGCGACGAATAGTCTCGTTTTTTATAATACCTTTGTTTATTTGGTCTTTTCCAGCCTCAAATTGCGGCTTCACCATTGCGACAACTTGTGTTTGGTTATCTGCTAGCTCCTTAGCGATGTGTGGCAATATATCGCTAAGACTAATAAATGAAACGTCAATAACGACGATATTAGGAGCTTGTTTGAGTAAAAAATCACGAATGTCAGTTTTTTCGTGGATATCAATTCTTCTATTTTTGCGAAGTGCAGGATGCAACTGATCTGTCCCTACATCAACCGCATATACTTTTGTCGCTCCGTGCTGCAAGGCGTAATCAGTGAATCCACCAGTGCTACTACCAACATCAAGCACGGTTTTATCACGAAAATCTATCTTTAGGACTTCCGCAACACTAGCTAACTTCAAACCGGCACGACTGACGTACCGTTCAGCGCTAGATACCTGTATGTCACTGGTCTCACTTACCAGGTGGCCTGATTTGGTAATTACCTTACCATCAACAGTTACTTTGCCAAGCTTGATCCAGCTTTCGGCCTGAGAACGAGAAGCAACCAGCCCACGTTTTGCCAAAAAAGTATCAAGACGTTGTTTGGTCATTATCGCCTAGTCCTTTTTGCGTTCTCGGTATTGTCCAGTTGTGGTATCTACAGAAACTTCGTCATCAATCTTTATAAAAGCCGGCACCTTAACGCTCATCCCTGTTTCAAGTGTGGCATCTTTTTGCAGGTTTCCGGTGGTATCACCTTTTACTACATCTTCTGTATAGGTCACCTTGAGATAAATATTTTTGGGTAATTCAACGCTGATAACATTACTCTCAAACAGCTGCAGGTTTACATTACTGCCTTCAAGAAGATAGTTCTCGGCTTCATCTACCAACTCTTTAGATAGATCTATTTGTTCAAAAGTCTTAGGGTCCATAAAGTGAAATCCACTACCATCTGCATAAAGAAATTGTACAGTCTTAGTGCTAACACCAGCTGGCTCTATCTTGTCTTGACCTTTGTAAGTCTTAGGCACAACGTTGCCGTCAATTAGGTTTTTTAACCTGACATTTACAATGCTGCCCCCTCGCCCCATTACCTTTTGAGCATACTCAACAACCCGATAAGGCTTACCATCTATTTGTATTACCGTACCTTTTTTGAGATCCGTTGGATGATACATCTATATCTACCCTTTTGTTACAAATGGAAGTAGAGCAAGATGACGTGCACGTTTGACAGCTGTAGCTAGCTGACGTTGCTGTTTAGAACTCAAGCTAGTCTTACCGATAGGCTCGATTTGTCCATAAATGTTTACAAATCGCTGCAAAGTCTTGACGTCTTTGTAGTCAAAATAAGCTGGTGCGTCTTTTTTGAATTTTCCTGGCATCTAAATATTCTCCTAATTACCTATTAAAAAGGTATTTCGCTTAAATCAATTGGTTTGTCGTCTATGTCGTCGATAACAACGTCATCAGACTTTTTGTTGGTTTTCTTGGCGGCTGGCGCTGATTTTTCAGTAGCGTTATTTGAACCGTTAGAGCCACCAGAGTTACCAGAATCGCCCGAAGGTCCATCCAGGAACGTTACATCTGTAGCAGTGACTTCTACTCTAGAGCGCTTCTTGCCAGTGTCTTTGTCGTCCCAGCTGTCTTGTCGCAAACGGCCCTGTACTAAAACACGGCGGCCTTTGGATAGGTACTGCACAACTAACTCACCTAGTTTTTCCCAGGCGGTAATGTCAAAGAAATCAGCTGAATCATCTTGTCCTGCACGATCAACGGCAAGACTAAAACTAACTACGATCTTTCCAGTGCTAGTTGTGCGCTGCTCTGGATCACGGGTCAAGCGACCCATCAAAATTACTTGGTTAATACTTCTGGCCATAAACTATGCCTCCTCTTCCTTGGCTGCTTCCTTCTTGGCTTTTGCCTCTTCTAGAGCTTCTTTGGCCTTTGGATCTGCCTTTACAAGCAGATAGCGGATTACCTCGTCAGTAATGTTTAGTGTATTACTGATCTTAATCGGTGCACTGGCTGGTAGATTTAGTTCGTAATGAACATAAACTGCAAAATCCAGTTTTTTAATCTGATAAGCGAGCTTTTTCTTGCCCCAGTTATCTTGTTTGATAATCTTACCGCCATTGTCAGTAATAATACTGTCAACTTTGGCCAAAGGTGCATCTAGATCCATCTCTAGGTCAGGATGCAGCAAAACGGTTAATTCATATTCGTTCATCTTCCTTGGTATCCTTTTCTTGGATGCCCACGGTCTAACGCCGGGAGCTGAAGGTTTATATTAGTTTAGATTATACTATATCCACCCCTGATATTCAAGCCCTCCTAATTAGTCTATACAGACAGTGTATCATATTTTAAGTTTTCTTTAATAAAACTCTAGATTTCTTCAGATTCGCTTGTGGGGTTGAGTTCATCAATACTACTAATCAGCACATCCCTAGGCCTAGCACCATCCGCTGGACCAACTATGCCCCTATCTTCCATGTTCTCAATCAAACGAGCAGCCCTGGCATAACCTATTCTCAAGCGGCGCTGCAACAAGCTAGCACTAGCCTTGCCGCTGTCTACCACTACTCTCACTGCGTCTTTGAACATATCGTCATCTCCACCACCGTCAAAGTCCATCACGACGCCGCCCTTGCCGTTTAGCTGAACAGGCTGGCTAACTACTTCTTCGTTGTACTGCGGTGGCGATTGTAACTGTAAGTGCGCCATAATCTTCTGTACTTCGTCGTCTGTCACCCAGGCACCCTGAATACGTTTTGGCTTACTCATGCTTGGAGTAAGAATCAACATGTCACCTTGTCCTAGAAGTTTCTCGGCACCAATCTGGTCTAGAATCGTCCGACTGTCTACCTGAGAAGCCACTGTAAAGGCAATCCTAGCTGGTACGTTGGCCTTAATCAAACCAGTAATAACGTCTACAGACGGACGTTGTGTAGCAAGCACCAAGTGGATTCCGACTGCTCTGGCTTTTTGCGCCAAACGAACGACTAGCGCTTCAACGTCCCGAGCCGCTACCATCATTAGGTCGGCTAGCTCATCAATCACAATCACAATGTAAGGCATGGCTCCTGTTTCGTGTTCCTGGGCGTGGCCCTCTTCATCTTCAACAGCAATTTTAGTACTGTTAGCTCTCATCTTTTGGTTGTAAGAACGAATATCTCGCACCTTATTTTCGGCAAGTAACGAGTAACGACGTTGCATCTCATTAACCGCCCACTTAAGAGCACTGATAGTCTTGTCTGGCTCAGTGATTACCGGTGTAAGAAGATGCGGAATGTCTTCGTATGGTGCCATTTCAACTTGTTTAGGGTCTACTAGAATAAGCTTCATCTCACTTGGGCTGTTCTTATAAAGAAGGCTGGTTAGCAAAGTGTTAATCATAACCGACTTACCAGAACCAGTCTGACCAGCAATCAACATGTGGGGCATATTATTTAATTCACCAATAACAGCTTCACCCGAGATATCCTTACCAATCGCAAACGGTAAAGGTTCATTATTAGATTGCCACTGCTTGCTAGTAAGTATAGAGTGTAGGCGCACATCTGCGGCCTTGAGGTTCGGTACTTCAATACCAACTGCCCTATGACCAGGAATCGGTGCTTCAATACGTAAAGTCTGTGCAGCTAGGTTAAGGGCAATGTTTGTTTCAAGGGCTGTAATCCTAGTAAGCTTTACACCACTTGGCGGTTTGAGAGTGTACTGAGTAACCTTTGGCCCAATGTTGGCGCCTTCCATCTCAACATCAATATTAAACTCTTTGAGCGTGTCCTTGATGGTCTGAGCGTTTTGCTGAACATCTCCAGCATTTGCTGGCGACTGTTTCTTTTCTAGAAGATCAAGACTTGGTGGCTTCCAGTTGGGGTCAGAAATTGTGATCAAGGCAGTTTTGTCCTCAGCTGACTTATCCCGATCAACACTGTTTTTGAGAGTCGAGAGCTTTGAGTTGGCCTTTTCTTCATCAGAAGTTTGAGTTGGTACACCAGCGTTAAGTTTAAAGCTAGTTATCTCACCAGATTTGCCTTCAACCGTAGCAGCGTTTCTCATAACCTTAGCGTTTGATTCTTGCTCTGCTGTGTCTCGCTTGGCTAGCTCCCATATCTTTTTAATCACACTAAATGGTGACAACCTCAAGATAAACAGCAAGGTTATCGCTACTAGCGTTACATATATAAACGCTGCAATACCCGGGTTTACCAGTGCCAGTAAGCCACTGTTAATAAGATCGCCGACAAAGCCGCCAGTAGACTCGCCGTTTTGATTCTTAAGTAGACCAAACAAGGCAGAAAACCACAAAATAGCCGATCCAGTGGCAACTTTTGCCGCCATCGACAACTGGTTATCCTCCGCTCGGAAGATTTCAATAGCTGTATATATAAATAGCGCTGGAACAATATACATAGCATAGCCAATAGTGTCTAACCCGGCTTCATTCATCCATTCGAGCACTGGTCCACCAGCATTAAACCAAGAGATAACCGTAAGTATCGATACTACTATAAGCACCAGTGCGCCAATCTGAGACCAGAAACCTACTGGTAATTTATGGACTGGTGCGCTCTTTGCCGAAGACTTCTTTCGGGTTGTTCGTCGCTTGGTTGTCTTTTTCTTTTTTGCCATACTTGTTTATTATAGGGCCTTTTTAAAGCTTTGTATAATCATATTATAGCAAATTTTACTACATTTTGCAAGTACTTACGCTTATTTAGTAGCTTCGGTGATCTTTTTTTGAGCTCGGTACTACTGTCTCTACATCTGGTGTCTGAGGTTGTGGAAACTTCTTTGGAGCTGGACGATTAAAGTTCTTTGGACCATTTTGCTGCGGACGATGTTGTCCACCGCCGCCACCAACTTCGTTGATTACAGGTATAACAATCGGTGTTCGTCTAGTTTGGTCATAAAGAATGTGTGTAACATCATCTCTAATATCTTTCTTAATAGCATCAAGATCAATACGTTTACCGCTAGACTTGGCAATCTTTTGCTTAAGATATTGGCGAATCACGCCCATGAGCTCTTCGCTGTCTCTTAGATATATAAAGCCTCGGCTAATGATATCTGGACTAGTTAGTAGCCGCCCTGTGCCTCTTTGTAGAGTTAGTACCACTACAAACATGCCTTCGGTAGCCATGTGAATTCGGTCTTTTAGCACCACTTCAGACACTATCGCCCCACTATCGTCGTACATAGTTCCACCAACTGGAACACGACCGGTTTTTTCAGCCGAACCATTTGATATCTCTATTACATCTCCAGAATCACAAACAAAGATATTGTTTTTATGTATGCCGGCTTCTTTTTCGGCCAAGCGTGCGTTGTGCACGAGCATATGGAACTCACCATGAATCGGTAGGTAAAATTTAGGGTTGAGTGCAGTAATCAGCTTGATGTGGTCATCGTAGTGACCGTGCCCACCTAGGTGAAGCCTGCCAACGCCAGTTAAGTGAGACTTGCGATCTTGCATAACATCACTTCCCTCGCGCATAAGGCCATCAACCGTACGAACAACGTATTTCTCGTTGCCTGGAACAACACTAGAACTAAATACAATTATGTCAGTCTTTTTGACTTTCAAATACTTGTGTGAACCAGAGGCCATTCGGTTCAATACCGCGTTAAACTCACCTTGAGAACCTGTGCAAACTACAGTTACTTGGCTATCGGGAAGCTTTATAACATCTTCCATCTTAACCACGACATCTTTAGGTATTTTAATCGCACCATTGCGCAAGGCAACCTCGAGGTTGCTCACCATACTATAACCAGCAAAAGCGACTTTTCTATTGTGCTTCTTGGCTTCTTCAACTATCAGCTGCATTCTGTGGATCATACTTGAAAAACTACTAATTATAATTCTGCTACTTGGGTTGGCTTCCATCACCTGACCAATACTATATTGTATGTCGTTTTCGGTGTGTTCCATATTGCTTCCCTGGATCTCACAACTAGTCGAGTCGTTCATAAGCATGAGTATCCCCTCTTTCGAAGCAATCTCTGTCAAACGCTCCATATCGAACTTGTGACCATCAACTGGGTTTTCTTCAAATCGCCAGTCTCCGGTGTTAACCAAGACACCCTCGGGGGTGCGAATAACTACAGCTGTAGCGTCTGGTATAGAGTGGTTCACCCGTACTAGTTCAATGCTAAAGTTATTGCCCAGTTCAACTTTTTCATGAGCCTCTGGATCTAGCACATGGTATTCAGGCTCATAGCCACTAATAGCCTCTTCCATAGTCTTCTTGACCATTCCAAGAGTAAATTTACTTCCAAAAACTGGAGCTGGAATTTTATCAATAAGATGACGGAAGGCTCCAATATGGTCGAGGTGACCGTGGGTAAATACATGACCGACTATTTTGTGTTTGTTGGCCTCCAGGTATGAGATATCAGGTGTAATGTAGTTAATGCCTGGATAATCAGCGCCTGGGAACAAGAATCCCATGTCGACTACCATAATCTCGTCGCCGTATTCCAAGGCCATCATGTTCTTGCCAATGCCCATTTCGCCAAGTCCACCAATGGGTATTACTTTTAGCTTTTTGGTGCCATCAGCGTTGGGACGTTTGCGTTGATCAGCTAGATTAAACTGGCGACCTGCATATCCGTTATAGATAGACTTGTTGACCGGAACATTAATAACATGTTGCGAAGCTTGCATATTAACATTCTCAGACGTTCGTCGTTGAGCACGGAACACTTCTCCTTTACGAGTTTTGGTTCCATTTGGTCCGGTATTGCCAGACCTTTGATTTTTGTTCGGCTGTTTTGATCTGTCATCAGCCTGTGGTTTTGCGAGTCTTTGTTGACCCATATTTTTTATTCTCCTTTTCTTCTTTTTCAAGAATTGAAATTATTTTTGGTAACTTATTAAAATCGTCTTGTAGTGTCTGTCTCATACTGCCGTTATATAAAGCCGCTGCTGGGTGGTAAAGTGGCACAACTACTACTTTCTTATCGTCAAGTGTCAGTCTTTTGGGACTTCCATGCACCTGACCAATCCGCATATCTGGCAAAAAGTATTCCATACTGTGTCGGCCTAGGGTTGCAATGATCTTGGGTTGGATAACTTCTATCTGTCGCAAAAGGTATGGCCAAAACGCTTGCTTTTCATCAGGTTTTGGATCGCGATTGTTGGGTGGTCGGTATTTTACAATGTTAGTTATATAAACACTTTGTCGATCTAATCCAATAGTATCAAGCATCTCGTTTAAAAACTTACCAGCAGCGCCAACAAATGGCAGACCTTGCTCATCTTCGTTTTTGCCTGGTGCTTCACCAACAAAGATAATGTCTGCGTTTATGTTGCCGTCACCCATTACAAGGTTCTTGGCCCCCTTGGCCAAATCTGGACAGATATTACTGGAAGTAATATCCGCCCTAATCTGCTCAAGAAGTTTTTGCTTTTTGTCCACGCTTATATAACTTAGCTAAAATTAACGAGACATATAACCTAGTGGCCTTGACTATAGCGAAAATACCCAAGAAATGCAAGTCTAGACCTCTTTCATCGACAAGCTGAGGCGACCTCGTTCATCGATTCCAATCAGTTTTACACTAACCATTTGGCCTTCTTTGAGCTTGTCGCTAACGTTCTCGACTCGCTCTTCTGAGATCTCGCTAACGTGTACCATACCATCAATTCCAGGCATGATGTTCACAAACGCACCGAAGTCTTTTACCGAGACAACTTTACCTTCGTAAACACGGCCAACTTCTGGTTCTTCGGTTAGACTCTCAATCCAATCTAAAGCCTTTTTAATGCTGGCAGCATCTGACGCAGCAACAGTAATTAGGCCATCATCGTTGATATCGATCTCAGCTCCGGTCTCAGCGGTGATCTTGTTGATCATTTCTCCACCTTTACCGATTATAGCGCCAATTTTTTCTGGGTTAATCTTGATCTTGTCAATTTGTGGAGCGAACTTAGAAATTTCAACCCGTGGCGTGTCGATTATCTCCTGCATATGTTGCAAGATATGTTCTCGGCCCGGCTTGGCACCATCTAGAGCTTGGCGCAAGACCGTAACTGGCAGACCATGAACCTTCATGTCCATCTGCAAAGCTGTGATTCCCTGGCTGGTGCCAGTTACCTTAAAGTCCATATCACCAGCAAAGTCCTCAGCATCAGCAATGTCACTCAAGACATAAGGAGTGTCTCCATCCATCATTAGCCCCATAGCAATACCGGCTACTGGGGCCTTGATTGGCACTCCGGCGTCCATTAGAGCCAAGATTGAGCTACAAGTTGCTGCCATAGACGTTGAACCGTTCTGCGACATAATCTCGGTTACAGAGCGAATAGCATATGGAAAGTCTTCTTCGCTAGGTAGCACAGGCAAAACAGCACGTTCTGCTAAGTAGCCATGTCCGATCTCACGTCGGCCAGGACTACCAAGACGTTTCACCTCGCCAACTGTGTAGCCAGGAGCGTTGTAGTGGTGCATATAGCGCCGTTGTCCGTCTTTTGTCTCCATAGTATCAACTAGTTGTGAGTAGCTTAGTGGAGCCAAGGTCACAATGTTAAGGGCCTGCGTAACACCTCGGGTAAAGATTGATGAACCGTGCGTTCGAGGCAATATTCCAATCTCGGAAGAAAGTGGACGAATCTCATCAAACTTACGACCATCTGGACGAAGGTTGTCTTCTACTATTCCCTTTCGGACATCGTAGTGGAGTGCACTGGTAAAGGCTTCGTCGTATTCGTCGTGCAAGGCTTTATATTCTTCTGCGCCAAATTTTTCACGGTACTTATCGTGGAAAGCCCAACGAATCTGGTTAACCAACTCATTGCGCTCTGGGTAAGGTGCTCTTAAAGCTTCACCTAGTTTGCCGTCGACCCAATCGTTAACTTCTTTTTGGATATCTTCGTTTGGCAAGACTAGTTCGAACTCTTGAGCAGCTGGAGCTACCTTTTTGGCAAGTTCTTTTTGTAATTCGATAGCCGGTTGGTAAGCTTCAAAAGCCCACTCAAGTGCATCAGCAACATCAGCTTCGTCAACTTCGTTAGCAGCAGCTTCTACCATAGTAATTCCGCTCTCAATACCAGCAACAACTAGGTCTAGGTCGCTCTTAGATCGCTCCTCGGGTGTCAAAAATGCTTTAAACTCTCCGTCAACACGACCGATTCTCATACCAGCTACTGGACCATCAAAAGGTGTTCCAGTTAACATCAAAGCTGAACTTGCAGCAATCATGGCAATAGAGTCTGGGCGAAAGTCAGGGTCTAACGATAGGACGCTAGTAACAACCTGGACTTCTTGACGATAACCTTTCGGAAATAGCGGTCGAATTGGGCGATCAATTAAGCGACCAATTAATATAGCTTCGTCACTCGGACGACCTTCGCGCTTGATAAATCGACTACCGCTTATCTTGCCGGCAGCGTAGAATTTTTCTTCGTAGTCAATAGACAACGGAAAATAATCTAGAGTTATTGGTCGTGAACCCACCATAGCGGTACCCAGTACTACGGTGTCACCGTAAGTTACTAGCACGCTGGCAGTTGTTCGAAAACCAACTCGATTGATTTCTAGAGTTAGTGGTTTTCCAGCAAACTCAGTGGTTACTTTAGTAATTTCTTTGCCATAGGGATTAATTACTGGCATATATTCTCCTTTTTTCTTTATCTACACAGTAGCAGACAAAGTAACGGGTAGAAAAATTTGTTTTTACAAATGGCTCTATCCACCACTTTATCCTGCCTCACTCTGCAGTTTGTATCTCTTATTATAACACTAAGAGCGTGTTATTTACGTAGACCGAGCTTAGAAACAGTTTGTTTGTAAGCTGCAAAATCTTTAGATTCTAGGTACTTGAGCATCTTCTTGCGTTGTCCAACCATTTGCATTAAACCGCGACGAGCCATGTGGTCGTGCTTGTTTTGCTTGAGGTGCTCAGTGATTTCTTTAATTCGGGCAGTCAAAATAGAAGCCTGCACTTGAGGGCTACCAACATCAGTTTTACTAGTCCTAGTAAGTTCAATTGCTTTTGCTTTGTCTTCTGGTGTGATCATCAAGGAGAGATTGTACCAATAAATACTGGATATCGCAAGCCCCCTTAGGCTTTCTTGGCAAAATGTTCCAGATCGTACGCATCTTCTACCGACCACTTACTTACAGCAGTTCGTCTTAATTCTTGACAAAAGGCACCAGTTTTTAGATTTTTACCAATATCCTCGGCTAATGTTCGTATATAAGTTCCACTAGATACATGTACTATGAACTTTAGTTCTGGATAGGAATAATCGATCAACTCAATAGAGTAAATCTCTACTTCTCTTGCGGGTATATCTGGTGTTTTGCCCTCTCTTGCTAAATGATAAGCCCGGCGGCCATCTACTTTGATGGCACTATATATCGGCGGTTTTTGCATTATCTTACCAACAAATGTCTGTAATGCTTCCAAAACCTCTTCTTGGTTTGGTTGATGGTCCGAAATATGACTAATCTCACCTTCTGGATCACCGGTAGAACTATTGTTGCCTAGCCGGATAGTTGCCTCGTAAGTTTTATCTAATTTGCTGTAGTTTTGGGCGTTTTTACATTCCTTACCAGTAACGATAATCATTAGGCCAGTAGCAAACGGGTCGAGTGTTCCGGTGTGACCGACTTTAACCTTTTTGCCAAATTGCTGACGTAGATTACCGCGAACACGAGCCACTACGCCAAAACTACTTATGCCAGCTGGTTTATCTAATAGTATTATCTGGTCTTCCATTGTTGGCTATTGAGGCACACCTGGAATCTTGAATTGGCTTTGATCGCCAGCGCCTGGTACGGGTGAGGGCTGCGGCTGGGTTGGTGCTGGAGTTTGTGTTTCTTGTGGTGGTTGCGTCTGAGAACTAGCTTCAGGAGAAGACAATATATCCCCTAGCCTCTCCGGTGTACTAGTTGGTGGTGGCGAAACCAAATCAGGAACTGGCGGCGGAGGTGGTGGCAAAGGTAGTTCCGAAGCATCCGCAGGTGGCGGTGTACTTGGTGGTTGCGGAGTAGATGCTTGAGGTGCGGGTGTCTCTGGAGCTGTTCCGCTAGTTGTAGCTGGTGACTTAGAAAATACATCAACTGTTGGTGGTTTGTCAGTTTGGCCAGCACCATTCATTGGAGCTGTTCTTTCTGGCTGAGATCCTAGAAAAGAGTGCTTTAAGATTGCTGGGTTTTCGGACTCAGATGGTGGCAAAGTTGAAGTGTTACTAGCTTGAGCCGGTGATGGAGTGTTTGAAGTGGACTGTTGCGGTGGAGCCGGAGAAGGTGCTTCTTGTGTTTCTTGCTGCTGAGTAGTTGGTTGAGGTTGCTCTGCAGGCGTCTCTGGAGCCTGTGGAGCTGCAGCCGGTTGCTGCTGTTGCTCTTGCTCTTGCTCTTGCGGTGGCAAGGTACTCGTAGGTGCCGGCGCCTCGCCTTGTGTAGCCGGTGCTTGAGCATCTTCTGGTTTTGGTGTGGTTGGTTCATCATGACTAATTGCAAAATCATTGCCAGAGGCTGGTGCTTGATCCTCTGGTGGATTGGTACTGGTGGCCTGGCCACCTTGCCCTGGTTGCTGACTTATCTCGTGCGAAGCCTGGAGCTTTGATGCAATTAATTGCTGATCAGCTCCTGCAGCCATCAGTTGAGCCGCCATGGTCATTACCTGAGAAGAGGTTAGATTATTACTAAATCGATCGGTGGCCGCAACTATACCGGTTAGTAGTGCTGTGGCAATTTGTTTGTCGAGCAGCGGCGTTTCGCTTTTGAGAGATTGACCCAAAAGAACCACCATTTCGCTCAACCCGCTAGATTCTTGTTCGTGCCAATCAATACTCCCCAACTGGCTGGTATCACTACCTGTACTCATTGTGACTACTGTTGCATCGTGCATAATCCGACCATGTGCAGTTAAAGCCGCGTCTAGACTATTTTGGTTAGACACACCAAGTGCAAACACCAAATCGACGTTGTAATCACCTTGGCTAAAATCCAAATCTTCGTTGGTAATAGTCGTTTTGTAAGGAGTAATGAAAATCTTGACTACATCACCCTCTATCTTATAGCGAAGGTGATCGGCTTTTTCTTTGTTAAGAGCAATTATAAAATCGCGTAAGCTGTCTGGAGTGTTTTCAAAAGTCTTTTCAGGGTCCAAGAACGTAATAGCAGGTGGAATAGCACCACTGAATATAGCAGTCGTGTGCTTTGTCAGTTTGTTCAAAACTGCCGTTAGTCCCAAAGCAGCCGAAAGAGCGTCAACCGAAGGGTCGTTGCTAACCGTCACCAAAATGTTATTTGATGAAGTGATTTTCTCGACGATTTGTTGCTTGGTTTTGGCGTTGGCGTCGTTCACCGTATCTACCCTGTTTGTTTTAGGTTATTAATTTACTGAGTGAGTATACCATAAGAAGTATGAATAAGTCAATAATTTGTACCTCTGTTTATCGCAAAACTTTACAGATTAGACTTTTTGATCTATAATCACGCTTTGATTTGGAATAAATTTAAATCTTTAAAGGAGAATCAATGCCAGTAATCAAATCAGCCATCAAACGCGCTCGTCAAACAGTAAAACGCCGCGCTCGAAATGTCAGCCTAAAGCGAGACATCCGCAACGCGACTAAAGAGTTTTTGACCAAACCAACTGCCGAAGCTTTAAGCGCTGCTCAAAGCCAAATAGATAAAGCTGTCAAAAAGGGTTTGATTAAAAAGAATACTGCTGCAAGGCGAAAAGCCAGCTTGCACCGAGTGGCAAAGGCTGCCAATGTGAAGCTAGCTACTGGCAAGAAAGCTCCTGCTGCAAAGAAACCTGCTGCTGCCAAAAAGCCAGCCTCAACTGCTCAAAAGCCGGCTGCCAAGAAGGCTCCAGCCAAGAAACCAGCTGCCAAAAAAGCAACTACCACCAAAAAGCCAGCCGCTAAGAAGTAGCTACTTTTTGCAACGACTGCTCTATTAGAGTCCACGGATCATGCGCCGTGGACTTTATAGATTTATCGGCTGCAGCAAATGCTTGAATCATGCTTTGTATTTTGTTTGAGTTGAGTTCTCGAACAAACTTGGACATCTTAGAAAGCCCGTACGGATGAACACCCAAATCTGCAGCAACCTTATTGGCGTCACCACCAGCGTGCGCCAGAGCAACCAGATTAAATAGTTGGCTTATCAAAAGTGCCATTACCCTATACGGATCCTCTGTACTAGATAATGAATCTATAACAGAACGTAGTTTTTGTTTGTCACCACTAAGCGCTGTTTCGAACAAGTTGAACACATTTTCTGTAGACCTACTTGGTAGTAATTCCTCGATTGTTTTTTTGTTCACCTCATCTGCCAACGACAACAGCTGCACGGCATTCCACAGCGCCCATTGATCAACTCCAACTTTTTGGATTACGTCTTGTGCCAAACTTCTGTCTAGGTCCAACTCAACGTTTTTTGCTTCTTGTTGCACCCAAGCTATTGCTTTTGCGGTGTCCCTATCGCCCCAAGCCGCAAATTCTTTGATTACTCCGGCAGCCTTCAATTGTTTAAATATAGCTGTTCTTTTGTCTACTTTTGTTTCTACCAAAACAACACTGATATCGCTTGACGATTGCTCTAGCCATTTAGCAAGATCGCCAGAAGCTTCAGAATTCTCCAACAAACCATAAATAACTACAAAACGACTTTCAGAAAATAAACTGGTTCCTGCAAATATATCAGCCAGGTCTCTGCTGCGCACCTCAGCCCCATCAAGTACCTCCGGCTCCAAGCCAGACTCTTGTTTAAGCTTCTTGATATAGCGGCTTATCTCAAAAGAATTGTCACCAAAAATTAAACTAACCATACTACTCTTAGTATACTAGAGCTTCTGACAAATTGGGCAGATATGTGTACCTCGACCAGCTACACGGGTTTTTTGAATGGTTGTCTGACAGCGCCCACAAGCCTGGCCTTCTCTTCTAAAAACATTGGCAAACTCTAGATAACTCCCCCGTTTTCCTTCAGCATCAATATAGTTTTTGTCGGTTGAACCACCCTTTTGAATCGATAAATTCATGACTGCGCGAACCTGCTCGTATAGCTTTGTTAAATGCTTATCTGTAAGCTCACCAACCCTCTTTTCTGGGTGTATCTGCGCTCCCCATAAACTCTCATCTGCATAAATATTGCCTACTCCAGCTATAACCGACTGGTCTAGCAGGGCGGCCTTTATTCTAGAGTTTGAACGACGCTTAAAGCTTGCAATAAACTGCTTTGCCGTAAAATCGTCGGCTAGTGGTTCTGGGCCAACTTTTTTCATAAAATCAATGTTAGGCACTTCTAGTTTGGGCAGCAGTCTCATCCAGCCAAATTTGCGCTGATCATTAAAATAAAGCTTAGATTCGTCCTCGAAAAATATCTCAACTCGAGTAGATTTGTCTGGTAGATTTTTGACTAAACTATCTGTCGGATGCCCTGCACCAAATCTTACGGTATTGTCGACAAATACAATTTGCCCGGTCATCTTGAGATGAATTACTAGCGTGTAGTCTGACTCAAGATCGATCATCAAAACTTTTGCTCGACGCGATACACCAGCCACAGCAGACCCAATCATAAAGCTATCGACATCTGCTTGGGAATTTGGAAAACTCTTGGCGTTATCGTTGGAAACCTTCTTAATTCTTCGGTCAATAATTAGGCCTTCAAGTCCTCGCTTTATAGTCTCAACTTCTGGAAGTTCTGGCATAAGTTCTAAGCTCCAGTGCTCCCATAGCCACCATCGCCGCGCTCGGTCTTTGTAAGTTCTTGGCTCTCTTCCCATTCAATCTTCTCAAATCGTGAGAGTACCAGTTGAGCAGTGCGCATATTCGGATCAATCGTTACCTTTTCTTGGCTTAGGTTTATCATTAAAACATTAATCTCGCCGCGAAAATCAGCATCAATTGTACCTATACCGTTAATCAAGCTAAGCCCTTTTTTAATGCTCAACCCACTACGAGCTCGTACCTGGGCCTCGTAACCTTCTGGTAGCTCAACTGCAATACCTGTTGGCACCATAAACCGCTCCATAGGCGCTACTTCCATTGGTGCGTCTATACAAGCGTGCAAGTCCATAGCAGCGGCCTGCTCTGTTTGATACTCTGGCAAATTTGCCTGAGGTTTTAATTTTTTAATCTTTACTTTCATCTATAATTCTCCCCAATGTTTACCGGTATGCACATCAACTTTCAAATGAATGTCGAGTTCTGGTGCAATGTTTTCCATAATATCCTGCAATATCTTTGCAACCTGATCGGCGTTTTCGGTCGGACACTCCACCATTATACTGTCGTGAATTTGCAAAATTTGTTCACCCACACCGTCGAGTTTTTTATCAATATCTATCATTGCTCGCTTCATAAGATCGGCTTCTGTGCCCTGAATTGGCATGTTCATAGCTGCTCGCTCGGCAGCTTGGCGAACAACAAAATTAGGGCTATGCACATCTGGAGTTGGTCGTCTTCGGCCATAAAAAGTCTCAACATATCCATCTTTTCTGGCTTGATCTAAAATCTTATCCAAATAATTACGTATTGGCGCCCGGAGCTCGAAATATTTCTTTATAAAGTCTTTAGCCTCACCAAAGCTCATCCCGGTGTTGGCCGCCAAACCATGTGGGCTAACACCATAAAGAACACTAAAGTTTATGGTCTTGGCGTTGCCTCTTTGAGTTTTGTTGACGTCATCAAGTGCAATGTCATACAACTCCGATGCAGTTTTGGCATGAATATCTACCCCACTGTTAAAATCGTCGATCAATTCTTGATCGCCAGACATCACCGCTGCAAGACGCAGCTCAAACTGTGAATAATCGGCGCTCACCAAAACATTTCCCTTATCTGCTACAAAAGCTTGGCGTATTTTGCGACCAAGTTCGCTACGAATCGGTATATTCTGTAGGTTTGGATTGGTACTGCTAAGACGCCCGGTAGATGCCACATCTTGGTTAAATGTAGTGTGCAAACGACTGTCTTGATCAACCAGTTTTGGCAAAGCATCTACGTAAGTATTCTTGAGTTTGGCAATCTCTCGAGCTAACTCAATCTTCTCGATAATCGGGCTCTTGCCACGAAGTTTGTCGAGTTCTTTTTGGCCTGTGCTAAAGCCAGTTTTGCCTCTTTTGATGCCTGTTGTCGGTAGCTTAAGATCTACAAACAAAACCTCAGCCAACTGCGCTGGACTGGCAATGTTAAACTCTCGCCCAACAATGTCATAAATTTCTTGTTCAATCTTGCTATAGTCTTCGAGCAGTTCTTGGCTCATCTGAGCAAGTTTTTTGGTGTCAATCCGCACGCCTCTTTTTTCGATATTGTAGAGATCGTATGTTAGCGGAAAATCCATTTCGGAGGCAATTTTTGCTACCTTTGGTAGGTTGGCTAGAGCATCTTTTTGCCAAGCAAATACCTGCCACAAAGCTGATATCTCCGTCTCACCTTCGGAAATCTCCTCGCCCAAAAGTCCGCTCAAACTACGATCGCGCTTAAGTGGGTCTATCAAAAAGGCTGCTTGGCGAATGTCATGAACATTATCAAACCGCGCCTTTACGCCTAATTTATCTAGGTCGTGGTAGAGCTGCTTAATATCGTAGGCTACTACTTCGGCCATTTCTAATATCTTCCAAAAGCTAGGGTCTATATTAGCAACTGAATTTACCGACACAGTTTCTTTGCCTAGTGAACACCAAACATCCTCACCTTTGATGTCGAGTACCACCGGCCCGTCGATCAACACCTTCTCTGGCCAGGCTACTTTTTTGGTGCTAGCTTGGTGTTTTTGTTCAATAAACAAAGATAGATCGGCTTGTTGCTGCATGTGTTTTGGCAAGCGCCGTACCAAAGATGTAAACTCTAGTTTCTTAAGTATCTCGGCTACTTGGTCGAGGTCTGTATCATCAACATCGGCCACCGCCCAATCAAGCTCAATCGGAGCATCTACCCAAATTCGCCCAACTTCTTTGCATATATAGGCCAACTTCTTACCGTCACTCAATTTTTTGGCCAAATTTGGTTTTAGGTCATCTAAGTGTTCGTAAATATTATCTAGATCACCGTACTGTTGCAATAAATTAATTGCTGTTTTTTCACCAACGCCCGGTACACCCGGCAGGTTATCTGAGGCATCGCCCTTAAGTGATTTAAGGTCCAAAAACTGCTCTACAGAAATACCATATTTAGCTTCAAAACTATCAATATCAAACTCTTGAATGTTAGAAAGCCCGTTTTTGAGCGCATAAACTTTGGTTTTTGGCCCAACAAGCTGCAAAGCATCTAGGTCGCTGGTAAGCAAACATGTTTCAATATCTTTGGCTTCGGCCTGTTTGGCAAATGCACCCAAAATATCGTCGGCCTCATAGTCATCTAGTTCATAAAGCGGCCAGCCAAAAGCCTCCAACAACTCATAAAGTATCGGAATCTGGGCATAAAAATCATCTGGGGCAGCTTTTCGCCCAGCTTTGTATTCAGGATAAATTTCTCGCCGTTTGCGAATATTGGTACCTTTTTTGTCCCAGGCTACTGCGACATAATCAGGCTCTAACTTTTTGATAAGCTCAATTGCTAAACTGGCAAACCCAAAAACACCGCCTGTCGGCGTGCCGTCAGACAGCGCAAGATTGGGCATTGCATAGTAGCCCCGATAAAATACAGATTTGCCATCAATAACGGCCAACTTTTTAGTCATACTCTAATTATAACTTACTTGGTATCACCTGGCCCTACGGTATCTTTTTTTTAATGAACGTCTCTCTCGCTCTGATAAACCTCCCCAAATGCCAATATCTTGATCATTGGAGAGAGCCCAATCTAAACACGCCGCTCGAACAGTACAACTACCGCAAACCTTTTTAGCTTTTTCTATTTGAACTTTCGCAGGACCTGTCTCGCCAACAGGGAAAAATAACTCAGGATCATCAACTTTTGAACAGGCAGCTCTGTCTCGCCAATCGTGTTCACCTCTTGCAGAATTTGGTTGTCTATTTATTTCCATACTACTATTTTGGTATGAAACCTATCAAACAGCAAGCACTAGCAACTTAAGATATGTACTCGTGAAGTCGCTTGGAGTCTTTGTGCTTACGGAGCTTGGCTAAGGCTTTAGCTTCGATCTGACGAATACGCTCGCGGGTGACAGCAAACTCCTGGCCTACTTCTTCTAATGTGTGTGATTTGCCATTGTCTAGTCCAAAACGCATCTTAATAATCTTTTGCTCTCGGTCTGAGAGAGTAGATAGAACAGATTTTACTTGTTCTTTAAGTAGCTGCGAGGTTGCAGAATCTTCTGGTGTAACACTATCTTCGTCTTCGATAAAGTCCCTTAGAACACTATCTTCTTCTTCGCCGTCTCGGCCAACACCAGCATCAAGTGAAGTAATATCTTGTTTAATCTTGATAACATATTCAACTTTTTCTGGCTCCATCTCAAGTTCTTTTGCCAACTCTTCGATGGTCGGTTCACGGTTCATATCTTGAGTCATGCGTCGCTGTGTACGTAGCAGTTTATTGATTGTTTCAACCATGTGCACCGGAATACGAATAGTTCTAGCCTGGTCGGCTATGGCTCGAGTGATCGCCTGACGGATCCACCACGTAGCATAGGTGCTAAACTTAAAGCCTTTGTCTGGGTCGAACTTTTCAACAGCCCTCAAAAGTCCGGTGTTTCCTTCTTGAATAAGGTCCAAAAAGTCTAGCCCTCGGCCGCTATAACGTTTGGCAATAGATACAACTAAACGCATGTTGGCTTCGGCCATCTTGTCTTTGGCACGTTTTTCGCCAGCTACAACCTTATGAGCTAAGGCCAGCTCTTCTTCGGATGTTAGCAAAGGAATTTTACCTATTTCTCTTAGGTATAGTCGGACGCTGTCATCAGCTGCATCATCAAAATACTGCTCCTTGATGACCTCTTCTTCTTCATCTTCTTCTTCAGCAAGCTCATCAACACTAGGCTCTTCTATCTCTGGTATTATTTTGGTAAGCGCATCGTCAGCAGAATTATCTTCCTGGATTACTATCTCATCAATCTTGTCGTCTTTTTTCTTGGCCTTAGTCACCTTTAATCTCCTTGATTAGTTGGTTTATCTGCTTCATAAGTTTTGCTATTTTTTCATCATCACCATTAGATTCAGCTTCTTGAAGCTCTCTTGTTAGCTGGTTTTTCTGTTGTTTTTTGTGGTCTATACGAATTAACTCGACCAGGTGCCTAGCTTCTTGATAACGATCTTTGTCATCCCAGTCGCTATAACGAGCTTCTGCTCTTAACAGTAGTATTTTGACATAGGTGTCGTGTTCATGCAACTCTTTGGGCGTATCCTCAAGTTTCTTAGACTTATGTTTTTGTACGTACTCCAATACTTCTTTACTCTCGCCTCGTCCAACCATCTCGGGTTTAACCGCTACAAGCAATTCTCTTACCTTTGGGTCCATTAGAGATAAAGCCACTAAATTATCTATATATATGACCTTCTCGTCTCTTTTACTTGGGGAACCGTCTTGAACAGCTTTTTTAAACCTCTTGGTAGCTTTGTTTTCGATCTCATCAATCTTTGACTCTATAGCCTCCGTAGATGAGTCACTAATCTTTGCTACTTTTTTGACATAATGTTCGCGCTCAACTGAGTCTTGTAGGCGCGAGATTATGGCAGCTGCAGCAGTACTAAACTTTCGCTTGCCGGCGGCTGAACTCATATCTTCCCTTTTGGTGTATTGTTCTATAACCCAATCAACTGCTGGAGAAGCTGAATCAATCGCTTTTTGCCACAGAGTTTTGTCCTTTTGCACCAGTTCGTCAGGATCTTTAAACCCATCTGGCATTTGGATTATGGTAAGTTCTAAACCAACGCTTTGAGCAATATCAATCGAGCGTTCAGTGGCAGATAGTCCAGCCGAGTCGCCATCAAAAGCCAAGCGAACATCAGATGTTAGACGCACTAGCGATTTCAGGTGTTGAACTGTCATAGCGGTGCCGGCTGTAGCTACCACTTGGCTAATGCCTGCGCCGTGACTGCTAACAACGTCTAGATTACCCTCTACAATCACAGCGTGTCCGGCATTTCTGATACCCGGTTTTGCCTGAGACAAGCCGAACACGTGGCGACTTTTGTCATAAATAAGAGTTTGTGGGGTGTTGAGGTATTTTGGAGAATTCGGCTCGTCTTTTAGGGCTCTTCCGGTAAATCCAACCACCTGGCCAGAGCCATCCATCAATGGAACCATTATTCTGCCCCGAAACAGGTCCCCCCCAAAGCGGTTGGTTAGTCCAGCTTCCGATATGTCTTTGCTTGTGTATCCTTTTTTAGTCAAGAAGCGCACCAAAGCATCACCAGAATCTGGTGCATAGCCAATCCGGAAACTAGTCACAACGTCTTTGCCTAAACGTCGACGTTTAAAAACATACTCCTGAGCGTGGGTATTTTTGATTAGACTTTGTTGGTAATAATTTGCAGCTAGTTCGTTGGCTGAAATCAAACGTTTTTTGCGCTTGGCTATGTCGTTTGATCCAGCCGACTCAAACACCGACATATCGACGCCAGCTTTTCTAGCTAGCTGCTCTAAGCTGGTTCGAAAATCAACACCTTCGACTTCCATAACGAAGCCAAAAATATCACCGCCCTTGTTTGAAGAAAAATCATGCCAAATCTGCTTTTCTGGACTAACAATAAAACTTGGTGTTTTTTCACTAGTAAAAGGACTCAAACCCTTGAAATTTCTTCCAGATCTTTTGAGTTGAACGTATTCACCCACCACATCCTCAATATTGAGTCGTGAACGTACCTCTTCTTTAGCATCCTGCATACTTTAATTATACCTCTATCTGCAAACATAAGTGATTTGTTGGTGTTTGGGCTGTTTATGGGTACAATTAGAATATGCAACCCGACCAGCAAAACCCTTCTCCAAATTCTCAAAACCCTGAACCATCTCAGGATTACCTTGATACAATTGCAGCCAAACCCAAAAAAAGTCTATCGTTTTTAGAATCTCCAAAACAAATAATGATAGCTGCCGGACTTGGTTTAGCGTTTATTTTGAGTATAGTTCTAATCATAGTAAATGGATCTGGTGAAAAGCCTCTCGACCAAATGGCAGCCAGGTTTAACACCGTAGAAGCTGTTCATGCCCGGGGTGAATCCGAAGCAACAAATTCACAGTTACGTGCCACCAACAGTACTCTCGGCATTTACCTCGTTAATACCAAACGAGATCTTAACAGCCAACTAGAAAACCGCGGGCTCAACACCGACAAACTTAGCGACGAGTTGTTAGCTCAAGAACCACTATCAGAAACTTTAGACAAACTTGAAGACGATCGGCTAAACGGCGTTTTCGACAGAGGTTACGCCAGAGAAATGTCCTATCTTCTTGAAACGCTACTTACCATGTTCAAACAGGCAAAAAGCGACAGTGACAACCAAGAACTAATCGACGTTTTAGACAGTGCCCACGACAACCTAGCGCCAATTCAACAAGAATTTGCTGAGTTCAACGAAACTAGCTAGTGTTTGCCTACAACCAAGTTATAGCTATGTAGTATTAGGCCAGTGAGCTCTTCTTCTGGAAGCTGTCCACTACAAACTATGGTGTTCCAATGTTTTTTGTTGAGATGATACCCTGACATTACAGATTCGTATTTCTCACGCAAAGTTATTGCCAATGCTGGGTCACACTTAAGACTGATCTTTAGAGGATCGCTTCCCTCAGCAATAATGGCAAATAGCTTGCCTTCTTTGGCATTTTTCTCTCCTACCTTATAGACAGCCACACCTTCGCCAAATGGATAATCTAGCCATGTGTCTTCTAAACTCAGTAGCTGTTTTTCTAGTTCTTTATGAGTCATAGCTTTATTTTTTGAAGATAATATTTAAGCTCAGCAATACTACCTTTAATATCTTGCAACGCTCGGTGGCTTTCTGGTTTGGCAAACTTCTTACCAAATCTACCCTCAAAAACTACTTTCCAGGCACTCACATCTAACATGCGGTAGTGCAGCCTATTTTCTAATTTCGGCCAGTTAGTCATAATAAACCGGCGATCGACATGAATCGAGTTGCCTGCCAGAAGGGCTGGGTTTTTGCCACCAATATGTTCATTAATAAAGTCTAGCAACTCTTGTTCTACAACTTCGATATCTTTGCCGTCTGAATTTTGTTCTTTTAGGCCTTTTATAGAATCCGGGTTGGCCTCCCAGAATACAGCATTTGCCGCTACTCGCTCTTGCAGAGTCATCTCGTCGGCTTTAACTACACCTTGATAAGTAGCAATTTCTTTGAAATCCCAATCAGTCACTATAGCGGCTACTTCTAAGATGAGATCATCTTGTGGATGTAAGCCAGTCATCTCTAAATCTATCCAGAGTAACTTTTCGATTGGCTTTTTCTTTAGTTTTTCGTCCATGGGTATATTATAACTTATCTGGCGCTGGGATGCCCAAGATACCCAGACCCTCTTTTAGTGTGTCGGCGTAGCGAAGTACAAGCTGCAGACGAACATTTTGGCGTGGATCGTCAATTACTCGACTGTTCTCGTAAAATCGGTTAAATGTCTGGGCGAGTTCATAAAGATAAGTACAAATCTGATGAGGCAGTAGCTCTGCAATTGCCGAACTTAGCACATCGGTATATTCACTTAGCTTAAGGGCTAGCAGTCGCTCGTTTTCGTCTAACTGTTCGTGGCCAAGAGGCTGCTTTTCTACCTGAGATTTGGCCAAGATACTGCGCGCCCTAGCATGGGCGTATTGCAAATACGGGCCGGAGTTGCCATCAATACTCACCGACTCTTCGATATCAAACACAATGTCGCCGCCAACCCGCACCTTGAGAAGCGACCAACGCAGTGCACCTAAAATAACATCAGGATCAACAGAGGCCGAACGAGCTTTTGCGGCCTGTTCGAGTTTTTCAAATAGCCACTCAATGTTCACCACCTCGCCAGTACGCGAGCTCATTTTGCCAGTAGACAGCTTCACAATACCGGTTGGAATGTTGTGCGTCACTCCGGTCATTTCTGGCATAGACAGTTCAGCCGCCTTGATCACTACGTTGAAATAATCTCGTTGTTCCTCGCCAGTTACTATATAGCTCTTGGCTGGGCTAAACTCTTGTTGTTTGAGCTTCATGAGGCCTAAATCACGAGCTTCGTACAGCCCAGTCCCACGTGATGAGACGAAAACTCTGGTATGAAGATCGTAATCCTCACCCTTAAAGATGACTGCGCCGTTGCTTTCTTTAAACACTTTGCCGACGTTTTCTCTAACCAACTCAACTCCGGCAGGATCAGTTTCACTCTCTAAGTATCGTCGAACCGTTGGTTGGTTGCCTAGGCGCGACAAAATACCGTCCAAATATTCAAAACTCCAAGCTTTACAAGTCTCATAGACTTGTCTGTACAGATCATCATCAAGCTTAAACGATTGCTTGGCCAAATCTTCTATCTCTTGTTTAGAAGCCTCACTATCGGAATACGCCTTCGAGCCTCTGACATAACAATCGCTCAAAAAACTGGCTTGCTCTGAGGGTGTAATTTCTTTGAGCTTTTCAATATTGCCATCGATGTAGCGCAAAATCGCCCACATGCTTTTGCCCACATGCAGCCCAACATCACCGTGATAGCTCACTCTATTGGTTGTAGCCCCACTATAATCTAAAAGGTTAGCCACCGTGTCGGCAAAAATACAGTTATAGGCGTGGCCAATGTGTAAGTCTTTAAAGGGGTTGGGATTGTTGGTCTCGATCACAACTGACTGATTAGATTTAGACTCAAAAGTGCTGTCGAGTGATTCGCCCAGAGCTTGATTACTTAGTCGCAAGTTAATAAACCCAGGGCCAGCTACCGAAACTTCGCTGAATTGTTCACTCGCACGCAGTTTGTCGGCTAACTCTTCGGCAATCTCGCGCGGATTTTTGCCCAGAGGCTTGGCTAGCTGCAGTGCAACGTTGGAGGCAAAGTCACCAAACTGTGGGTCTGGCCGAGAAAGTACCACCTCTGTATCAACCTCAAAGATCTCTTTAATAACTCGACTAATAGTATTTTCCATTGAGTCAATTATACCAGAGGTAGTTTATTTAATTTAGTTGACTTTTTGATGTTTTATAATATAGTACAAAAAGTAGGAATCCTCCTGCGTTTCGTCCTTTGATTGGATATCTCATGTCTACTTTTATGATGGTAGCTGGAGCTGCTCTGATAATAGTTGGGCTAATCCTCGGCTTAATATCAGAGGATATGCCTAGTGGCAAAAAAAGGTATACCCTCAAGTGTGCTACTTATTCGGCAGCAGCAATAGGGCTGCCGACATTAGTCCTCGGGGTTTTAAAAATACTGGCAACAAGCTAGGAGAAGATATGAAAGCCATCAAGTACACTGCTGGTCTCACACTTGAGATCCTGCAACTGGGTGTTATGCTTGTGCTGGATTTCATTCCGGCCAAGCGCCAGACCCACAAGTAACCGACCATCGGGTTGCGCGTTCCTCTTAAGTGAGTCGAGCGCGCACCCGGGGGCGGTAGTTTTTTTGTTAATTCATTAGGCCTGATTCGAGTTGAATCTGCCAATCAAACAACCCTGCTTCGACCAAAAATGTCAGCAGGGTTTTGTCTAGCCCAAACGCTATAGCTAGACCAACTACCAACAAAACTGCTCCTAATATTTTCTTGAAGGCACCATTTGGATTGAGTCCCCAGCCTAGCTTCTTGACTAAAGCTTGGCCAAATATAGCCAGTAACCCTAACATCAGCGACAGACCAGCTACAAAGGCCAACAGGTAGGTCAAACCGGTTAGTGGCTCTGCTGGCAAGATACTTGCTACTATCAGCGCGTATGTAGGACTACAGGCGCTAAACACTGGCCCTAGGCTAGCACCCAATAGCACATCACCAGCTGCGCCACGTTTCTGGCTGGCTTCACCCACTCCCTTTTGGGCTTTGAGAGATAATCCGCTCCACATAACCAATCGATCCCAAATACTCGGGAACAAAGTCACTAGTCCAAATATTGCTACTATCGCTCCACTTACTACCCCCCATACAGCGTCAGGCACGTTGATCAAAAGCGTTGAAGATTTTAGTAAAATGCTAAATAAGATTATCGAAAAGCCAAGTCCAAATATAACCAAAACAGGACTATGGCGTCTCACTCCATCACTAGTGCGAGCTAAAAGTATCGGTATCATTGATATCGCGCAAGGTGCCAGAATGGTTAAGACCCCAGCCAAAAAAGATACAAAAAGTATTGTCATTGAATATTCTCTAAGATTGTCCCTAGCGATTTATCTCGGCCGTATCCCGACCAAACCTGCAAAGTTTCGCCAGAGTTGTCGACCCGCACAAAGCTCGACTGAATCGTCACACCGTGCTCTTGGCGTAAATCTTGGTTGTCGTCATAGTCTACTTGAAGTATTTGCAGGCCTCCGGGCAAATCCGCTTCGTTAATCGCCATATCAAACGCCCGACATTCTGGACACCAGCCAGCGTAGAAGAATAATACTGTAGTGTCATATCCTTCAGCAGCAACAAGATCTGACTGATACTGTACATATCTACCAGCTACAAGATCCGCTTGATCAACTTCGTTTGTCTCTTCGTTATTTGAGGTGTTCGACGGCGTAGAATCTTCTGCCGGTGTGTTGGTTGGAATAAACAAAACCAACAAAATCAAAACACCTACTGCTGCGATTACACTTATAATCCACCATAAATACTTCATGCTTATATTTTAGCAGGTTATTTATTATTCTTGGCAGCTTTTATCAGCCCGACAAACAGCGGATGCGGTTTGGTTGGTCGACTCTTAAACTCCGGGTGCGCCTGAGTGGCCACAAAATAATTATCATCACTAGATTCGACAAACTCTACCAGCTTGCCGTCGGGAGATGTTCCAGAAACCTCCACACCACCAGCTCTAATCTCGTCTAGATACTTGGGATTCACCTCATATCGATGTCTGTGACGTTCAACAATACTGCTCAGGCCATAAGCTTTTGAAACTTTTGATCCCTTAGTGAGTTCTGCTGTGTAGTCCCCCAACCTCATAGTACCGCCAGTAGATTGCTTGCCTTCTTGACCATTCATAATATAAACAACCTGACGCTTGGCATTTTCATCCAATTCTCGGCTAGAAGCATCCTTGAGACCACCCTTTCTGGCGGCTGCCACAACTGCCACCTGCAAGCCAAGACATAGCCCTAAATATGGCTTTTGGTTGTCTAGCGCATAACTTGCCGCTTTGATTTTTCCCTCAATACCTCGTGTACCAAATCCGCCAGGTACTACAATAGAATCGACCTCATCGAGTTGAGAAGTCTTGATCTTCTCGGCATCTATCCATTTAATGTCTAACCCAACCTTCTCACTCCAAGCAGCTGCCTTCAAAGCTTCTACCACTGATATATAAGTGTCTTCGTTGTCCATATACTTAGCAATGAGCCCAACCGTGACCTTCTGCTTGCGATCGGTTCGGTGCTCTTTTACAATCTTCTTCCACCGAGCAAGATCTGATTCTTGCTTAACACCAGAAAACTTGGTCAAGAGTTTATAAACTCCATTGCCAGCAAGTGTTAGCGGCACCTGATAAACAGTATCTATGTTGGGTAGTAGCTGCACGTTTTCGAGTGGCACCCCACCAAACAAACTTATTTTCTCAGCAACACTTTGCGGCGCTGGGTCGTCTGTTCGTACCATCACAGCATCTGGCACGATTCCAAAACCACGCAAATCATTAAGTGCGTTTTGAGCCGGTTTGGTCTTGAACTCTTTGCTAGTACCCAAAAACGGCACGTAAACAACATGGACAAACATACATCTGTCTCGTCCGACTTTTTGAGAAAACTCACGAATTGCCTCTATAAAGCTCAGGCCTTCGTAGTCGCCCACAGTTCCACCTACTTCTACAATATGAATGTCAGACCCGCTTGCCGCCTCCGAAATCGCCTCCTGGATAGCGTTTGTAAGATGCGGCACTAGCTGAACTGTCTTGCCGCCAAACTTGCCAGCTCGTTCGTTATTGATAAGATCCTGCAGTAAACGACCTGAAAGCGTGGCGTTCTTTTGGGTTAGCTCAATGTCCAGGAATCGCTCGTAGTGCCCTAGGTCTAGATCTGTTTCAGCACCATCTTTGGTTACAAAACATTCGCCGTGTTCGGCTGGATTTAAAAGACCCGCATCTACATTAAGATACGGATCGCATTTTTGAATCGAAACTTTAACACCTTTGCCCTGCAACACGGCACCAATGCTAGCAGCAGTGATACCTTTACCTACCCCAGAGAGTACACCCCCAGTTACAAATATATATTTCTGTTTTTGCCCCATTTTGGTCTCACCTCCATGGGATTTCATTTTACCACCGTCTTTTATAACCGCGCCATACATTGAGCGCTTCGTTGTTTATTCTACCCTAGTTCTGGGGGCGACCCGACACTATAAACCTCTATAGAATCACTACCCATATCCCAGGCTTTTTGCACAACATCCAATATTTGCCAACTACGTATTATTTCCTCGCCAGTAACAAAAAGTTCTTTTCGCCCCTGCAAAGCTTCATCGAGCATGCGATAGTAAGCATCGGCCGTGTTGTTTTCTTCAAACACCTTGCTAGTACCGTCTTTGAAGTTTGCTCTCACCTGAACACATTTTTTATCAAGGGCTTTACCTGTAGTAAGTGTGATTGGAACACCCTGCCAATCTGGGTTTTGACAAAAAAGTTCTGCTCTAACGTAAGTTTCTGTTTGCGAACCAGGATTGTTAACGTCTTCTTGATAGCCCTCGTACTGAGCCCGCTTAATTTCGCTAGGCTCTATCACCTTTATGTCACTTAGGGCCTGCAGGCGGTGCGCGGGCAACTGGCTAAGGCCATTTTTTGTTGGTAACTCTGCCACAGCCATAGATACCAACTGCAAACCGTGATTTTGGAATATATCGATCAAAATACCCATTTGATCAAAAGAATCACGTTCCTGCACCCTACCCTCTTCGGCCAAAACTACATCCAACGAACTAAGCACCTCATTGGCGGGATTATCTAAACTCCAGTTCCCTAAATCCCCTGCAATACCTTTGGCCAAATAATGATCTATTCGATATACCTGCTGATCATTAAAATATTGTTTTGTTTTATTTAGCAACTCTGTCGCCGATTCTAGGTCCCAACCAAACGGTTTTTCAAAAACAAGTTTTACGTTTGGTCCGTTTAGCCCTGCCTTACCTAGAAAATCAGCAATCAAAGCTGCTGGAGATGGCGGAACAGACAAGTAAACCAATAATTGCTGGTTGTCTTGCAATGACAATTCGCTCTTCAAATCTTGATAAGCTGACTCGTCAGCTATATCCATACTATGTAGATTTAAGTTCAAATGGCTGTGCTTGGCAGCTTCCGCGCCAAAAGCCTTATCAAGTAGCCAGTCTGCGTCAATGTCACTACGCCTAGTAACACCAATTACAGACTCTATGCCCTTTTCTGGGTCTAACGCTAATTTGGATATCGCTGGAAAGAGTTTTTTGACACTCAAATCACCAGTGATTCCAAAAACTAAGATTCTAGTTTTCATACTCTCAGTATAGCAGCTGAGGCGCTAGTCTTCTTTTTTGTTCTTGCCAGAGTTTACTTCGTAACTAGTGTTGGTACTCTCAAAGAAGTTCACAAGCTGCAAAGTATCATTTGCTGCAGCCATCCATTTGGCTGGGTTACTTACCTTGTAGTGCGGCTCAAAACCGAGTTCTTCTAGACGTCGATCGGTCAGATATTTTACATACTGGTTAACGTAATCAGCATTCAGACCAAGAATTCCCTTCGGCAGTAGTGCATTATTATACTCTTCTTCCATCTCAACAGCGTCGATAATCATTTGTTTGATCTCGGCAGCAAACTCTTCGGTTTGTAGGTCTTCGTTCTCTTCTAGAACCGTCAAGATTAGGTTGATACCAAACTTCAGGTGTAGTGATTCGTCACGAATAATCCAGTCCATAAGGCTACCAAAGTTGCGGAGTAGGTTTCGTTGGCGGAAGCTAAGCGCAACCATAAAGCCACTGTAAAACCATATTCCTTCGAGGATGATGTTGTAGGCAATCAGGTTACGGATAAAGTCTTTTTTGCCTTCTGTAGTGGTAATGTCCAGAGTTTCTTCTGTCATTCGTTTGATAAACTTAGTCTCAAACTCTTCTTTTTTGGCCATACTTGGCACGTCAACGTGAGCGTTGTAGGCTTCGTCGCGGTCAATCGGAAAAGTCTCTAGCACGTATTCAAAGCTCATACAGTGGTTGGCTTCTTCCCACATTTGCTTGGCCAAGTACAAATGACACTCCGCTGCATTTACATAAGGATAAACACCAAAAGCCAGAGCCTTGTTTACCAAAAGCTCATTTGGGTTAAAGTAGCTCATCAAAAATGTAATAGCATGCCGCTCTTCGTCGGTCATTTTTTTCCAATCGGAAAGATCTTGGCCTAACTGAATCTCATTTGGGAACCAAGTGTTTGACACAGCTTGATCGTATAAGTCCATTGCCCACTTATAGTTAATCGGTTTTAAAAGTAAACCGTCCTGAATTCCTGTTCCTAGTATTCCTGCCATGCTCAAACTCCTTGCTAGTTAAATAATGGGGTCATATCTTCTTTATCTGGTGCTGATTCTGACAATAAACTCCTGCGATCAGCTTCTTCAATCAATCGCATATATTGTTCGTCAGTAGTATCGTACTCTTCTACTAGTTTTGCTACGCTTTCTGGCAAAGAACCGTCTGGATCGTCTAGGCCCTCTGCTGCTATATCCATAATACGGTGTGCTGTATCAATCTTACGAATTAACATCTCGTCCGAAAGATCTCTAATTTCTGGTTGCCTAGGTTGAATATCCATAAACTCCGGTGCGTTCAACATTGGTTGTACCTCTACTGACATATTACCTCCTATTGACAACCTTCACACATTAATAAATCTTGCGGGTCAGCTGGGGCTGATCCGGGGTTACCAGAACTATCATCACTAGATTGATCTTGAGCTGCCTTCATGGCATCATCAATAGCGGCTAATTTTTGATCTAGTGTCATGTCTTCGTTTAGTATTGCGTTTGAGTTCATATTATTCTCCTTGATTCTATTTATTTTGATTTACGTACTAAATTAACTTCCACCATCCATATTAGGCCTCCACTGATTGCTTTTTGGCAAAGCCAAAGCCAGACTTGCGCCCACCTTCGTTTAATGCCTCTGATTTATTAACCTTGACGGTACTTTGTTCAGCTGTGTGTCGTGGTTTAACGTGTAAATAGTAAGTAGTTTTTAGTCCTCTTTGCCATGCAGCCATGTAGATATCTTGATATTCATCAATATCTCGAGTCGCTAAGTACATATTACGGCTAATCGCTTGATCTACCCACTTTTGAGCCCTGGCCGCTACTTCGATAAAGGCATAGGGACTAAGTTGAAAACTAGTTTTGTAAACATCCCGAACCTTCTGAGGTATAGATTCAATATTTTGCACGTCGCCCTGCAAGCGCAAGACATCATCCTTAACTGACTCCCAAAGATTCAAGGCCCTAAGATCTCTAACCAAGTTGCTGTTCACTTCCAAAAACTTACCGTTTAGTGTCGATCGACTAAATATCTGAGCAAATTGTGGGTCCAGGCCTGGTGTGGTGCCAGCAATGTGAGCGATGTTGGCAGTTGGTGCAATTGCCATAAGAGTTGCGTTGCGCATACCATTTTTAACTTTTGGTCGCAATTTTTCCCAATCTAGACGCTTCTTGGTGTTAATCTCCACTTTGAGCTTCCGGTCTTTGGCTAGCTTATCTACAGTATCAATTGGCAATACGCCCTGGCTCCAGCCACTACCCTTAAATGTCGGGTAACTACCTAGTTCTTTGGCCATGTCAGCACTTTCGTCGATGGCGTTATAGCTAATAAACTCAGTAATCTCGTCAATCAGGTCATAAGCCGCCTCCGACTCATAGCTATGTCCTAGCTTTTCAATGATGTCGGTGAAGCCCATTAATCCTAAACCGAGTGCTCGGTTCTGCTTGTTGGAGTGCATAGCTTCTACTACTGGAGTGTTAGTAATATCAACTAAGTTGTCTAACTGGCGGACAGCGCTTCGTGTACTTGCTGATAGACGATCCCAATCCCAAGTATTGTCTTCTTTGAGGTGAGCCGACAGATTAATACTTACAAGGTTACAAACAGCCGTGTTGTCTTTGTCTTGTGGCAACGTTATCTCTGTACACAAGTTACTCAGGTGGATTGTGCTGGTATTGTTGTTGAGCGCCCGAACATTAATTGTGTCCTTCCAGGTAAGCCATGGGTGGCTAGTCGCCTGTAAAGTAATTAGAATCTGGCGGTACTGTTGTCGAGCACTAACCTTCTTGAAGTCGCGCATCTCACCAGCTTCAGCCTTCTTAACGTAACCAGCGTATGCTTTAGAAAATTCCGCTCCATAAAGTTCTGGAAGATCTTCTACTTCAGCTGGATCAAACAGATACCAGTCTTGATCTTTGCGCACTCGCTTCATAAATTCGTCACTTATAAACACCGCCGTGTTGGCTAAACGCGTACGCAAATACGGATCTCCAGAGTTTTGCTTAAGGTCCAAAAATTGCGGAAAGTTTAGATGCCAGTTCTCCATATAAAGTGCTGCAGCACCAGCTTTTTTACCCTTACGGCTAACTGCAAAAAGAGCAGTGTCGATCATCTTCATAAAAGGAATCGGCCCGGTACTCTCTGTGTTAGTAGTTTTAACTGGACTACCAGAAGCACGAAGTTTGTTTAAACTAATTCCAATACCGCCGGTGCCTTTGGCAATCCACATTGTGTCTCGCACACCTCTAGCTATAGATTCCATGTCATCTTGCACTTCAATCAAGAAACAATTAGAAAGTTGCGGAAAAGATCCGCCGGCGTTAACCCTAGTTGAGCCGCCAGGTACGTATTCTAATTTGCTCATGTGCTCATAAAAATCTAGTGCACATTTGGTCGGGTTCTTGGCGTTGTAGCTAAGCCCCATAGCAATGCGCATGTGAGTGAATTGTGGCACTTCAACGGGTTTACCACTGTTTTTGCGCAAGGCATAGCGATTTTTGTTGGTAACTACACCCAAGTATCTACTTAGTTTGTCGCGCCCTGGCTCAAGTGCCTCGGCAAGTTTTTTAACATCAAAAGTTTTGCTACCCATACGCTTGTCTAACAAGCCGTCTTCTATGCCCGTTTTTACGTACTGAGCAAACCTCTTCTCATGAAGTTTCTTCAGTTGTTCGTCATTATCAAAATCACCTAGAATGTTTTTGTAAATGTTCTTAAGGAGTAATCTGGCGGCAATAGTGTCAAAATCCGGGTCGTCTTTGACGTTTTGGAGGGCTGTATGAATAACTGCTTCGTCTAATTGTTCGCTAGTAATTCCATCAAATAGAGTTAGTTGGAGTTCGGTGGCAACTTGAACCACTTTGCTAATCTGATCGGGCAACCCCTCGCTGGCCTTTACCAATGCCAAATTAATTTTATTGGCATCAAATGGTTCGCGGCTGCCGTCTCGTTTAACTACGTGGATTCCGTTCATCTACCCTACTACCCCTCCTAAATGTTTGAATTTTTGCAAAAGCTACAAGAAAACAACGGTCGCACTAACAGTGGCCGATGGCGTTTTTGCCTTGATCTCTTTGTATTTTTATTGAACTACTACATATGTAGTGTCGTACTCAATACTATAAGCACCATATATACGATATTCAAGGCTTTTTGTGTGTTTTTTCAACCACAAGCAAAAATACAAAAAAATAACACCTTATAGTGTACGTTTGTTTTTTACAACGCTATATGTGGTGTGCATTATCTAACTCTATCTGTCTCTATATAGATTTTTTGTGTTCGCTTTTTTGTGTTTACTGTCATACATCTGCTCATCTGCAGCTTTGATCAAGGAGTAAACCCCATTATCCTCTAGGTCGGCAAGTGTACCTTCACTCTCTCCTATAGAACAGTTAAAGCGTCCGCCAAGCACGCCTATCAGCTCACGGTCTAATTCGAAATCTAGACCCTCAACACTAATACTGTCCAACCCTTTATCCCTATCCATAAAAGGGCTTAATATATTATCGTACAATGCTTGTTTCATGTTTGCCTCTTCGGATCTATCTTCTTCACCCACAGAACCCTGGTCTTCACCAACAGTAACAGCAACAAACTCATCACCACCCGTTCTGGCAACTATTGCATTAGGATGAGCAACTCTTACAAGAAATACTATGACCTTCAGCACTTTGTCTCCAACATCATGGCCAAATTCATTGTTAATTTTTTTGAAATGGTCGGCATCATAAGCTCTAACCTTAACTGGCAAATCTTGGTTAAGCTCTGGGCTTCCTATCAAAAGATCAATCTCATGATTTAGGCCTCTTCGATTAAAAGCTCCAGTCATGGCATCCTCTCTAGATTCGCGCTCTGCTATCTCAGCTCTTTGCTTATCCTCTTCTGCTCTTGTTTCGGCATCAGATATTCTCTTCTCTACTTTAGTGGCAGCCCCCAACACAACACTACCAGCATCAAGAGACGACGCCTTTAACGCTTCTCTATTAAGCAGACCTATTACATTTGAAGATAGTTCTTTGGTTCTATCTTTTTCTTTATCATGTTTTTGTTTTAGGTTTTCAACCATGATCACATTATATCAGTTATGCTTATAAAAGTCAAGAGGTGGAGCGGTCTGTATACACATATGCTTCCGGTAAATTTTGCACTAGCTTGGCTGGGCAGTCTTTAACCGCTACGTCTTCGTCCAAGAATCGTTCATAAGCTTGTTGTTTACCCTCACCAACAAACAAAATAAAAGCCGTCTTAGTCTGGAGTAAAGTCTTACGAGACAACGATACACGCTCTGGTGGATCTTTGGGTGAGTTATCAAAGAAGATGTAACCATCTAGGGCATCTTCGAAGCTACCGTGGTTTGGAAACAACCCAGCGGTGTGCCCATCTTCGCCAGCGCTCAGCAGAACAATATCAAACTTTCCGCCAAGTTTGTTCAACTCCTCAGTATAATTGTCAGCTCCCCTATCGGCTTGTCCTGATTGATAATCAAACGGATGAAACTTTACCGCTACTTTGTCGGCCAAATGTTGCTTAATCAAACCAGAGTTAGACTCCGAGTCATAAATTGGTAAGCACCTATCATCAACCGCAAAAACGTGCATTTTTTGCCAGTCTAGGTCCTGTAGAGCTAATAAATCTAAGATACTAGCGATACTACGTCCGCCGGCAACAGCCACCAAACACTTATCATTATTTTGGAGTGTTTTATCAATTTGCTGTTTGAGGCCAAAGACAACTCTGTCGTCTATTGTCTGCTTACTGTTATCTTGAAAAATTATCACTTCAAATCTTGCTTGATCATTTCTACAAGCTCTGGGAATTCTTCAACCTGAAAGTGACCACCCTTGCTTTCATAAACTATATATTCAGCATTTGGAAGTTTGGCTTTGTATTTTTCCATTTGCTCAATTGGCACCACTTCGTCGTCGCGAGAAAACATAAGTGTGAGTTTACCGGCTTGCTTCTGCAATAGAGACAAGTCTTCGCTCAATTCAAAGCCGCCAACTAGATCTTCTCCTGCTACCTCATCGTCAAACGGCGGAGCAACAAGATAAGTATGTTCTATATGTACTCTCACTTTATTCTCGGACAAATACTGCGCCAAAAATATTCCACCCAGAGAAGAACCAACTAAAACCACACCATCTTTCATATACGGAATATGTCTATCAAACCAGATCTTCCAATCTTCGTAGTTGGCATAGTCCTGCAGCGGCATCCTAGGTGAAGTCAGTTCAATATTACCGCCTAATTTATCACTAAGATAACTGCGGCTCCAGTCCAGTTTAGCACCCATTTTTATTGGGCGATTTTTAAGAAAAAACAGATAAGCTTCTCTGTTTTTAAAAGTCATTCCGCCATGAACATAAAATACTTGTTGTTTACTCATGTATTAACTATAGCAAATTGGCGGAGAGGACAGGATTCGAACCTGCGATACAGTTTCCCGCATACACGCTTTCCAAGCGTGCGCCTTCAACCACTCGGCCACCTCTCCATATCTGTAGATTATAGCAAACTAAGCTAATTCGACTTTGAGTTTCTCGATAAGTTCTACTGGTGTTGGGTTAACTCCGTTCAAAATGGCCAAATAAATACTAACGAAATCCGCCAAGATACATCCTGCAAGTAATTGTTGCAATAAGCTATCGCCCGGCAAGTTAATCACCGTAGATTTTGGACGTTTGCCGCTTAGTAGTCTATCGGATATCTCAAATCGCTTAAGAATCTGCGAATGTTCGTGCGAACTGACTAGGTCAAACACTGCAAAAGGCTTCTCTACTGGGTGCGAAGTCCAACCGATAAACTCATTGTGATTAAACTCCGGGTACTGGTTCCAAAAAGCCACATTTTTGGCGTTTTCGTTCCAGCTAATCTTCCATTTGTAAGCCAGTGGAGCAGTTTTGGCACCGCCATAAAACACAGCAGTTTTGCCAAGAGATTCTTCGGCCAATTGTTTGGCAAGATTCTCTTTGCTCTCTACATCTAGCAACCAAGCAGCAGTCTGCTGTTCTAGCCAATCTTGTTGGGCCCAAACTTCTTCTTGTTTTTCGGAGCCAACTACTCCAAAAGCAGCTAATATAGACATCAAGCCACTTAACATGGAAAGTGTAGTCATACGAGGCTGCATCCCGCTGTTCACTAAGACATACGGAATTTGCTGAGACTTCGCTATCTCTATCAGTTTTCCGCCAGAAGCTAGAATTACCGAAGTAGCGCCAGCGTTCTTTGCCTGTTCCAAGCAGCTAATCGCCTCCTCTGTATTTCCAGAATAGCTACTCGAAATCACTAGCGTATTCTCGTCGACATAAGCAGGTAAATCGTAGGTCCGAACAATCTCTATAGACACTTTGAGCTCATCTTCGAGCCAAGATTTGGCAATAAGTGCTGATAGTGCTGATCCGCCCATGCCGGCCACAATTACCCTATTAATGTTATGTTTTTCTATATTGCCAACCACTTCTGCTCGAAAGCCAGCTTGTAAATATTCATTGGCCGCTACTTCTAGCGCACCGTCTGGGTCTTTGTTCTGTATATAATTTTTGTCGTCTAACATATATCCTTCTTCTTGCTAGTATTCGTTATTCTATGATACAGTATTTAGTGAATTAGCATAAGCATAAATAGAGGTGGGCATGGATATTCAACCGCAAAAAAACCAATCACAATCGATAAGTGACGACCAAGATCTTGCCAAGGTACTTTCTGGGGTGTCTACTGAGCCTGACGCTCCGGAGCCTGCACCAACCATGCCAACACCTACACAAATGCCGCAAAACCCTCAAGTTGCAACAGCGCCCGCACCAGATGAGCCGGCAAAAGACCAAGACCAAACTGGCGAAGCCCAGCAACCAGTTGGCTACAATCCGCCAGAAGAAAAAGCAGCTCAAACAGAGCCTGCTCCACAACCAGAAGAACCAGAAGAATCAGGACAGCCAGCCGAACCTGCACCAGCAGCTCCAGCACCATCAAATGATGGCAGCCTAGACAGCATCAAAAAGGATGCCCTCAAAGAACTTCGCCCACTTGTCGGTAAACTAAACCTGCCTCCAGAAGAACAGTTCGACACTTACCTACTGCTTCTGCGCAGCACTGACGACAAAGCACTAATAGCCCCAGCTCACGAAGCTGCTCAAAATATTACTGATGAATCCAAAAAGGCTCAAGCACTACTTGAGATCATCAAAGAAATTGACTTTCTTTCTAGTTCACAGGCTGCTAGTAGCGAGAATCAACCAGAGCAACCTGCTCCAACAAACTAGTTTCTAATACATTTTTCGTATGCGTTTAACGAATATCTTAAGTCGTTTGTAGCTAGCTGTGTAAATACTGGCCAAAACTGCTACAACTAAGACCTGGTGTTTCATTGCCCAAAAGAATAGCTTTTGATCCAAGCGCAGGCCGCTATAGCTGACTTTTCTGACCGAGCCGAGAGTTTCTCGAGCAATCATAACATCATTTATATAACGAACTCGCGCAAAAAAGGCCTTCTTGTGACGATAGTAAAACTCCTCAACACAAATAGACCACATATTGTACATACAGTAATAATCAATTTGACTAGATAAATCATAAACTTTGTTTTGACGATTGATATTGCGTAGTGAGCGAATCAAAAGCAGCGCGCTCGACAGCTGGTCTTTTACATAAGACCTAGTTAGAGAGGGATTGTTGTCGCGATAATTGTAAAAGTATCGCTTGGGCATTACAAAAACCCGTTTAGCCTGCAAAAATGCTGCAAAAGTTGTCAGTCCGTCCTCGCCAATCCGCACTCTTGGGTCGATATCTTTCATACACTCTAGCGCAATCTCTCGTTTCATCACCTTGTTCCACATAGCTGCAAACACGCCAAAATAAAAGAACTTACCAGAATAGATCATCTTAGGGTAAATCTCGTTTTGCAAACGCTCTTCGTCAAACAAGCCACCTGGCAAAGATTGGTGAACATTGGTTTTGCGCTCGTCATAATTAAAGAACACGTCGAAAGTAACAATATCAGCGCGGTTTAGCCGTGCGCTTGCCACTACCTCACCAAGCGCTCCAGGTACCAACCAATCGTCGCTGTCGACAAACCAAACATATTCGCCGCGTGCTTGCTTGAGTCCGGCTAGTCTCGCTTTGGTTTGTCCAGCATTTTTTTGATGAATTACTTTTACTCGTTTATCTTTGCTGGCATATTGATCGCAAATTTCTGGACTAGAATCGGTTGATCCATCGTCTATTAGGATAATTTCAAACTTCGTAAAATCTTGCTTTAAAACACTATCTACACATTGTCTCAAACCAGACTCAGCCTGATAGACAGGTACTATCAGGCTGATTTCTATTTTTTGGGTTTTGTCTTTATTCACTGGGTTCTATTTTACATCATACCCATGCCGCCGCCCATGCCCGAAGGGGCTGGTTCTTCCGGCTCTGGAATGTCTACCACAAGAGCACCCATTGTGGCTGCAGTTGAAGCAATAGAAACTGAGTTTTGAACTGCTTCTTTGGTGACCTTAACTGGATCAATCACCCCGGTCTTCTTAACGTCAACCAAACCTTCATCTGGTTTGTTCACGTTAATACCCATACCTTTTTTGGTACTAGATTCTACTTGGGCTAGCAGCGCTTCGCTGTTGAGACCGGCATTGGTAGTGATTTGCAAGAATGGCTGCTTGAGCGCATCTTTGAGAATCTGGCGGCCAGCTGCAACACTATCGTTGCCTGTTACCTTAATCTCCGCGCTTAGATTTACCAAGGCCACACCACCACCTGGCACAATACCTTCTGCCAGTGCCGCTTTTGTAGCAGCTACTGCATCGTCAACTCGGAATTTCTTCTCGTCGATCTCAGTTTCTGTAGCACCACCAACCTTTATTACAGCGACTTTGCCTAGTAAGGCGGCTGAACGTTTTTGGTATTGGTCTTTGTCATATTCGCTTGTGGCGTTTTCTGAGTGAGAGTTAATCTCAGCAATTCGAGACTTAACATCGGCGTCGCTACCGTTGCCTTCTATAATTGTGGTTTCGTCTTTGCCAACAATAACCTTGCGGGCCGAACCAACAACCTCAACACCAGCATTTTCAAAACTTAAACCACGGTCTTCACTGACGACAGTTGCACCAGTGAGAACGGCTATATCTTCCATGATCTCTTTGCGACGATCACCAAAGGCCGGTGCTTTAACAGCTACTGTGTTTAGCACACCTTTGAGTTTGTTAAGAATCAACACACTTAAAGCTTCGCCTTCTAGTTCGTCGGCAATTAATACGATGTCCTTTTTGCCAGCTTGAACTAATTTTTCAATCAACGGCAAAATTTCGCTAGCGTTGCTAATCTTTTTGTCGCTAATTACAATTGCTGGCTTTTCGTAAACTGCTTCTTGGCGGTTGTTGTCGGTGACAAAGAACGGACTTGCCCAACCACGGTCTAGGTGAAATCCTTCTACAACTTCGGCTTCTAGCTCCAAGCCTTGGCCAGCCTCGACTGTCACTACACCGTCTTTGCCTACTTTTGCTATTACATCGGCAATTAGTTTGCCAATTTCGCTATCGCCAGCACTAATAGTGGCTACTTCGGCCACTCGCTCACTCTTGCCCTCGATGCTTTCGGCCATTTTGCCTAGACCAGCTATTACTTCTTGACCAGCAGCCTCGATACCACGGCGCAATTCCTGCGGATTGTGACCAGCGGCAATCAAACGATTGGCTTCTTTCAAAATACTGTAGGTCAAAACTGTTACAGTTGTGGTTCCATCACCAGCTGATTTGTTAAGATTTTTGGCAGCTTGCTTGATAAGCTCAGCACCAACTTTATAACCCAAAGTCTCGTCGTCTTTTTCTTCTAGGTCAATCGATTCTGCTACTGTTACTCCGTCGTGAGTAACAGTCGGGCCACCATAACCTTTGGCAATAACTACGTTACGTCCGCGTGGGCCAAAAGTTACCTTAACTGCATTATATAGAGCCTCTGCTCCTGCCAACATTCGCTCTCTTGCATCATCATCATAAAAAATTTTCTTTGCCATATTCTGCTCCTCCTTAAACTGTCGCTAGTACGTCTTCTTCTTTGACAATAATGTATTCGGCACCATCCACCTTCAGGTCAGTCGTTGAATATTCTTTGTAAACAATTCTGTCACCTAGTTTTAAGTCTTTGACTTTTGGGCCGATGGCAGTCACCTTTGCAATAACTGGTTTTTCTTTGGCGTTGTCTGGTAGATAGATTCCACTTGAAGTTCTAGAAGCAACTTCCTCGCGTGTTGCGACTACCCTATCGGCCAGAGGCTTTATTGGTGAACTCATATTTCCTCCTCTGTTTTTTATCTTGTGCCTACAATTTTAGACCAAAAATTTAGCACTTGCAAGTGTCGAGTGCTAATTTTGCCGCCAAACCCCATTTGCAGTTATAATTAACTTAATGAAGTCACAACCAAACACTACAAGGGCCAAAGATTGGGACAAGCAAATTCTCAAAAACCCCGACGGCGGCAATGTTTTTCAGTCTGCAGAATTTGGCAAACTCAAGGCCTATAGTGGTTGGAGGATGCTCCAACTGCAAACTGGTGGAGTAGCCGTTACAGTAGTAGAAAAATACCTGCACGGCCTTGGCAAGATTTGGTACCTACCCAAAGGGCCTGGCATTACCAACACAGTTGAGCTCAAAAAAGTGCTACAAGACCTTAAACAAACTGCTAAAAGTTCAGGCGTTTTTGCCATCAAGGTAGAACCCGAACTTACCAAGACAAAAAACAACAAAAAGAAGCTCCGCTCCCTTGGTTTGGTGCCAACTGCACCAGTTCAGCCAAACTTTTCTACTATTACTCTAGATCTTAGCCCAAAGCTAGAAGATATTATGAGTGGACTTAACCAAAAAGGTCGCCACGCAATTCGCCGAGCCGAGCGTGACGGTGTAAAGGCTCACGCTGTTGCCGCTACCGACATTAATTGTCGCAAAATGTACAAGCTATTTTCTACAACTGCCGAGGGTAGATTTGCTGTTCGTTCATACGAGTATCACAAAGAATTTTGGCAAAGTTTTGAAAAGGCCGGAATTGGTCAAATGTTCTTTGCATATTACGAAGGCAAAATTGTGGCTGCTGCCTACGCTTTTACTTTTGGCAAAAAAAGTACCTACAAGGACGGTGCTAGTATTCGACTCAAAACTGCCTACGGAGCCAGCCATTTATTGCAGTGGGAAGTTATCAAATGGGCCAAAAGCCGCGGCTCAACTTGGCACGACCTCTGCGGTGCGCCACCGTCTGATCAAATCAACAACCCTGACCACCCACACTATGGCATTGGCCGGTTCAAAACTAGCTTTAACAAACAAGTCACCGACTATGTAGGTGCCTACGACCTACCGATCCGTCCACTCAGCTACAAATTATGGCAAAAAGTCTGTCAAAAAATAGCCTTGCGACTAAACTGGATGCTCAAACACGAAAGCTGGTATTAGTCTTTAGACTTGGTAGCTTTTTTGGCCTGTTGCAGTGCTTCAAGAGCATGAACAGCCATACCTACTTCGTCCCAGGGATGTTCTCCATCAAAACGCTCGATCGTCTTTTCGTGACCTTTGCCAAGAAGTACCACCATATCTTTGTCGGTGCTTACCCGCGTAAGCGCAAAGCCAATTGCTTCTTCGCGGTTGTGCACTAGATGAATTGTTTTGTCGAGTTTCAGCCCAGCTTTTTGGGCACCAGCGGCAATCTTCTCTAAAATCTTGTGGCCATCCTCGGAGCGATCGTCTTCTTCAGTTAGGACTACTTCGCCGGCATATTTGCCAGCAATCTCGCCCTGCTGTGAACGTTTGGCTTTGTCGCGTTCACCGGCCGAGCCAAATACGGCGACTAGTTTACCCTTCACCTGTGGGCGAACCGTTTCAAAAAACTTTTCAAATCCGTCTGGGGTACTAGCAAAATCAACCATTACGCCAAATTTTTGACCAGCATGCACTGTTTGCATACGACCAGCCACGCTACTAAGAGAGGCTATCCCCTTCTCTATCTGACTACGACTCAAACCAAGCTCTCGGCCCACGGCTACAGCGGCTAGCGAGTTGCTAACATTAAATTTGCCAGGAATATTAACTCGAATCTTGTACTGATTGCGGCCAGCTTTGGCCGTGTAGGTAGAATGAGTAATGCTTGTTTTGATGTTTTCGGCCTGAACTTCGGCTTGTTTGAGACCATAAGACACATGAAGCGGTACAGCATCGGCAAACCTATCAGAGTTGGAATCGTCGGCATTGACTATACCTAGCCTGCGACCATGGCGCGCGGCAATCTTAAACAAACGTCGTTTGGCGCGCAAATATCTTTCAAAGGTACCGTGATAGTCCAGGTGGTCTTCGGTAATATTGGTTAGCACGGCTATTTCAAATGGAATACCCCAGACTCTGTGCTGGGCCAAAGAATGACTAGAAACCTCTACTATTACCCAGCCCACACCAGCCTTTTTAAAATCTCGCAGATGTCTTTGTAGTATCGACGGCTTGTCGGTAGTCATGTGTTTGGTGCGTGGCACAATATCCTCGCCTACTCCTACAGCCACAGTGCTTAGCACCCCTACTCTATATCCAGCACTAGATAGCAGCTTGTGGATCATTAAAGTAGTGGTAGTTTTACCATTGGTACCAGTTACGCCTATTACCTGCATGTTTCTTGCCGGAAAGCCGTAACGAATATTGGCTAGAACCGCTTCAATTAAGTGGCCATACGGCTCTACCTTACGAAAAAGCCCCCGTGGGATAAGTAGTTTAATGAGTTTGCGAAAGTATTTCATGTAGATATTGTAGCTTATGTTGCTGTTTAAGACTTGTTTGTTAGGAATTGCATATAGTCTTGAGCAGATTCAAACTTGTTCATTATTTCTTGTTTGTCTAGCCACTGCGGATAATCTTCGTATAAATAAGCCCTTATCGATGAATACGGGAACCCAACGCATGTGTCGCACAAACAGTGCAAAGCTTTACTCGTACGTACAGCTTCGTCTATATTCTCTATGCTTATGACTTCTTTATCACTAATAAATAAGCTCTTCTCAGAGCTTAGGTTGGTTCGACCAAAATTATTAATGTTATTCAATAGAGCCAGCAACTTGCCGCTATCGGAACCAATGAGTAGATGAAGCTGGTCACTGCCAACACAATATGCATATATTGTTTGCTGATCGAGCTTATCTTCATCGAAAAGTTTATCAAACATTATATTTATATACTTACAGCGCATGTCTCTAACTGTTCCTTCGGCGCCAAATCTAAATTTAATTTTTATATGATAATATTTTGCCTCATCTTTAGGACTATTCATATGCTAAACCAAACCCTTTCTGCTTGATAGTTTATCTTGCTTTTATTATGCTTAAGCTTATGTTCAGTCTAAATGTTGATGATTAATTTGTAAAGTATTTATTTAATTATAAATTAATGTTATCTTAAGTACATGAAGAAAAAGCCAACCACTAAACAAGTCATTACTAGCTTAATAATAATCATAACGGCCCTCGGGCTAGTGTTTATCGCTTCTTATGCTCTAGACAAATACCATTTATCCAAAGCTGACAGGCTCGTTTCTGAAATAGTCACATCTTTAAACAAAGAGCTAGGTGATAACCTCTCAAGAGAGAAAGAATGCAAAAGTGAAAGGTCTGGTGCTTGGGGCACTGGAGACAAGATCTGTACATCATCTACTGTTTTTGCTGGAAACTCAGCGTCTTTAAGTGATATTGAGTCATTGCATAAGAAAGCATTTTCAATAGTTACCTCAAATTCATCACTAAATCCAACAGATCCAATAAAAGTCACACCGCCCGATCTCTTCGAAACCCAAGTCAATGGCAAAGTCCAGCAGTTTTACAACTTATCCGATGCGTCTACCTGTACGTATTCATTTGAAACAGATGGCGCTGGCTTCAAACTGAAATTTGAGTGCTCAACAAAGACACAATCATCAGAGTACTAGATTTAAACGTTCTGCAAAATTTTGGTGTAATCAGGATTCGAAAATATGAATCTATTTCTACCTATTTGACGTTTCTTTCTAGTAACTCCTGCACCCTCCAAAAATTGTAGGTATTTACGTGCTGTCATTGGGCTTATACCTAGAACTTTCTCAAAGTGTTTTTGGGTAAAGTAGGCGTTCGCAAATAAAAAGCTTACTATTTCTGGAGAATACACCTCGGGAAGCTTCTTCTCTATTTTCTTATCAATCTTTTTTGAAACTTGTTGGATCTTTTGTACTACATCTCGAGTGTGTTCCGCCTGCTCTTTTGTAGCCTCCAAGATATACAAGATCCATTCCTTCCACTCACCTTTTTCAGTCACAGCTCGAAGTTTTTTGTAGTATTCGTCTCTATGTTTAAGAATATAGTGGCTTATAAACAATACAGGAAGCGGCAGTTTTTGCTGAGCCATCAAATAAAGTGGCATTAGCATTCTACCCGTACGTCCATTGCCATCTCTAAACGGATGGATCGCTTCAAATTGATAGTGCAATATTGCCATTCTGGAGTAGACCTCATGGGCAGGCGACGAGTCGTTGAAGATATGTTCGAAGTTGGCCAACAACTCCCGAATAGTTCTTTCTCCCTCTGGCGGAGTGTAGTGCACTGTTTTAGTAGATGGATTATATATCTGAGCACCTGGTAAATTACGAAGACCTGGTCTATTTGGCTCTAGTACCTTTTGTATATCTATATAGTCGTTTGTGTTGAGATAGCCTTTTTCGATAAGTCTAGAGGCACCTTCCTGAAGAGCCTCGACGTAGTTCATCGTTTCTTTTTTTGCAAGTGTAAGTTTATGCCGGTCTAAGAACTTTGCTTCAAATATCTCCTTGTTGTTCGTCGTAATGTTTTCTATTTCAGAGCTAGATACAGCCTCAGGTACAAAAAGTGGGGCGTAAAGCGCAAGAGAACCTTGTAGGGATCCGCCGCTACTTTCAAGTTTTCCCTTAATATCTTGCATCACTTCCGATATCTCAAAAGAAATGAGTAATATATCTCGGTCCTGCAAATCCACGCTCTTTGGCATTAGCCTAGGAAGATCGTTGAAGGGAATTTCTGGTGTAAATTGATTTTGATTCATAGTACATTACTTTATAAAACTACTCACATATTATAAAGTACTCTCTTAAATTTTCATACCTTTTTATGTTTTTTGTATAGAACAAGACCCACGCAAGTAGCAGAAAGCCCCGCTAAAACAAGTGGAGTCATTACTATTAACCCAAACTTTCCTTTACTCTCTTCTGGGCCCTCCGGCTCCGATGTCTCAGAAAGTACAGCCACCTCTTTTCTTAGATCATTTCGGTCTTGCTTATCTTTGGCCAAACTAACGTCAACACTTTGCCCACCTTCCAGCCTTGTGCTGCCTATTGATGTTAGAGGAGTGACATTAACAGGAGTCGTGTTTGGAGCCTCACTCGGCACCTCTGACTTATAACCACTTTCAGCTTCTTCCGGGTTTTTGAGGGGACTCTCAAAGACCTCCTCTGGTTCATCAATATTATCGATAGTCTGATACAGGCTAATAACCTCCCCAGAAAGACTTTCTCCTTTTAACCAAACTGTATGGTAGTCTTCTTCTAAATCATCAGGCAGGGCAAATGTATCGTTAACCTCCCCGTGCTGTCTCGTCTCTGTGTAAAACACATCTTGGTCATCCCCCACCTTAAGCTCAACGCTAAACCCAGGCGCAAAACCCATACCAGTAATATCAACTGATATTTCGTTAGACTCTTTGTCTACTTTTGCAAAAGTATAGTTCTGCTGTGGTTTAGGCTCAACTCCAACATCCCAAAATTCATTAGTCTCCTCCGAGCAATCATCATCACATGACTGAGCAGGGAGCGGATTTCCAACAGATTGCTCTAGCCTGTCGACAATTAGCTTATGACCATTCGGGGTGGGATGAAAACTTTCCTGAGCTATTATCTTTGGGGTGTAGCTAATTAATCGCGCATCATCACCAAACCGCACAGCATTCATAGCTGGATTCTCGCTATCTCCACACAAAGCGTGTTCTCCAAAAACATCTTCTACATCGACAAAGATTGCTCCAGAACTTTCCGCAGTCTCTTTTAACATTTTATTCATACGGCTAATCGATTGATTCATAAACTTTTTTTCTTTTTCACTAAGAAGTAGTTCGGTTAGTATTCCACAGCTAGAGTCTTCAATTATTATCTTCGGATAGCCAACAAGGTACACGGTTGAGGTTGGCGATGACTGGTTAATGTTGTTTAAAACTTTTGCTATTTTGCCTGATACACCGTCAATCTCGGCTGCAGTATCTGCAATGGCTTGATCCGATTCTGCCCAGTAGCAAGTACCAGGGCTCAGACAGTCTTTTAGTTTATCTATAAATCCTGCGTCATTACCTCCAACACCTACTGTGATAAGCCTCGGTTGATAAGTAGATACAAAATCAGACTGATGAACCCGACCGGGTATAAAGTTTTCAATCGCTTGCTGTTTATAGGCAACTACTTCGTGATGGTATAGATTCAACTGGCCCAATCGCAATCTGTCATTTTGCCCCAAATACTCGTCACCGGAGGGCAACATGTCTTTTGTTGTCGCCCCAGAGCATGCAACACTTTTATACGAGTTTTGGGGTAGTTCAAGTTTTTCGGCTAGAAGGAACGGGTAAGATCGCTTACTCAAATGACACTTCTCGTGCTCAATGTTTGTACCGGGTTCATACCAATCGTCCGAAATTTCGCCTTCTCCGCTAGTAAAAGAATCGCCTAATGCCAGATATTCCAAACCAAATAGTGATGAGCCTGACATCTTGACCTGAATAAATTCTCTATCTTTTGACGACGTGCCCGGTTGCCCAATAAATGATAAAACCTCTCCGTTGGCATTAAACATTGGTCGATAAGAATGGCTAAAGCTAAGTCCAGACGAATTTAAAAAGAAAGTCTCACATTGAGTATTTGGGTTAGATCCAACGTCATTTTCAGCCGGAAAGTCTCCGCATTCTTCTTTTACTTCAACAATCTTCGGTGTACCTGCGTTAAACCCTCCGTATGTTAAGTACCTTCCGTCATTTGTTATTGCCATTTCAACAACTGGCATCCGACCAGTACCATAACTGAGTTTGTTCTCAGTAGATACACGTTTTATGCGCATGGTCTCGAGGTCCATTCTAGCCACTCCACCACCACGGAGCTCCATAGCTATCCAACGCCCGTTCTCGGATGCTGCTATAGCACCAATTGTTTGTCTAGCACCAGAGTGTTTCTCATACATATAATCAGGATCATCGTAATCAAACCTATACTCCACCTCTAGGGTCGACATATCATAAGTTTTCGATACCCTTTGAGAAAAATCTTTATAAACTACAAGGTTTTGCGTTAAATAGTTGTTGGTTGATCTTCTCATGACCAAAGTGTCGTACTCGGGTAAATATAAGCAAGAGTTATAGCCATACGAGCAAGTGATATTCAAGCGATACATTTTTTTCTCTGAGCCAAAGCTGATTACTGCCCTGTGTTTCTTATCAAAATACCTAATTCCAAAATTTATTTCACTCTCGGTGGACACCATACAGACTTTACTTAGGTCTTGCTCATTACTAACCTTTATATATTGTTGGAGCTTTTTACAGGAGTCCTTTGTAACATGATCAACCGGATCTCTAGATACTACCTCGACTTCGCCCCAATCTAACTCCTGCGCAAAACTATTTTGTGATTGTAAAAACAAACTCGCCGATATAGCCCAAACTCCAAAAACAAACTTAAATAAGATCTTTCTGTTCTTCATCTCTGTAACCCACCTTTCATATATTTAAGTATAGTTTAAGTTTAATAAAAGTAAAGTGCCTTTATGCTATCATTAACCTCATGAAAATCCTCGGTATAGAAAGTACATGCGACGAAACTGCCGCAGCCATAGTGCAAGACGGCTACAAGCTGCTTAGCAACGTTGTGCATTCGCAAATAGACATTCATAGTGTCTATGGTGGTGTGGTGCCAGAGGTAGCGGCTAGAAGTCACTTAGAATATATCAACCCTGTTGTGAACCAAGCGTTAGAAGAAGCTGGTCTTGGCTGGCAGGATATCGACGCTATCTCGGTATCTTATGCTCCTGGGCTAATTGGCTCGCTACTTGTGGGCAATCTTAGCGCTAGCACACTGGCTCTTATCAAAGACAAACCGTTGTATCCTGTACATCATGTAGAGGCCCACGTGTATGCCAACTTTATCGTCGACTCCCTTTCTAGGCAGCCAGAATTCCCTATGCTGGCCCTGATTGTCAGTGGCGGTCATTCACAATTGGTACTGTTCAAAGACCACGGAGACTTTGAGCTACTTGGCCAAACTCAAGACGATGCAGTTGGCGAAGCCTTCGACAAAGTGGCAAAAATTATCGGTCTCCCCTACCCCGGCGGTCCATCAATTGCCCAGGCTGCACTTGATGGCGATCCAACCGCCTACAAATTACCCAAAGCCAAGCTCCAGGGCGACTTTGACTTTAGCTTTTCTGGGCTCAAGACAGCCGTTTTGAGAGCCGTTCAACGCGAGGTGGGTGTTGATCTAGATTTCCCCTCTCATCAGCTTGCAGGGCGCTTAGACGACCGCACAAGGGCAAACTTTGCTGCTAGCTTCCAGCGTATAGCCGTCGAGACGCTAGTCGACACTACAAAGCGAGCTTTCGATGCCTACTCACCCAAGTCTGTAGTGATTGCTGGTGGTGTAGCTGCCAACCAAGAACTCCGTCGAGTTCTCTCCGAACGCTTACCTATCGATATCCAGTACGCTCCGATGAATCTTTGCACCGACAATGCTGCAATGGTCGCCAGCCTCGGCTACTTCAAGGCACAAAAAACGGCGCCTACCGATCCGCTAGACGCCGAGGTAATACCAAGTCTTTCGATGTCTAAGACTTCTTGGGCTTAAAACTTTTGACAAACCGAGCACCAGATTGAATTACCTTTTTGCCAAAGGGCAAAACATAAGTCCAAACACCGTACAGAGGTGATAGTGGCGCATCAAAGGTGCCGGTTAGGTTGGTTTCTGACTCTGCCCAGCCCTTTTTAAAGTTTGACACACCCTCGCCCAACAGGCCGTTAAAGTCATATCGAGCTATCCCCCACTCTTTGCATTTGCTGATAGCGTGCCATTTGAGACAATAGTTGGCGCGTAGATCCTGGCCTTCTGGCGTAACACCGCCATATAGCTCAAAGGCTACTTCTTCACTGATAGCCAACCATAAAAAGGCCACTGGTTCGTTGTCTACATAGGTGGCAAAAACCACGACATACTCCCCCATTTCTCTTAGTTGGTCTAGGTAGTACTCGTCGTGATGCAGCCCAAACCCCGCCCTTTTAGCGGTTTTTTTGTATATATCAAGGCATTTTCGTATATCTTCTTGGCTACGCACTCGCTTGACCTTAAGATTTGATGATTTACGAATGTATTGTCGAGTCTTTTTTACCATATCGGCCTGTAGCTCAGCCTCGGTTTTTTCGAGGTCTAGCACCACTGTTTCGCTCATCAATATCTGATTTTTAGACTTATGCCAGTCTTTTTGTTCTTCTACCTCTGTTGTATCTGGCTCCATGGTCAAACAAATAGAGCCGTGAGTCTCTTTGACGTAGCGTCGCAACTCGTCCCAAACTTCGCCTTGCTTACTCCCCTGCCCCATCACTGGACCACGCGGTATATAAGCAACGTTTTTTAAGGGCCACGGCAGTGGCCTTAGCAGTATCTGAGCAGCTGCCACAGTCTGGCCTTCTTGATCTACAAATACCCTGTCTACCTTCCAGTTGTGAGCAGCCTTTTGACTCCCCCACCCCCAAAGTTGCAGTGGATGACCATTATTTTCCAGTACAAACTCGTCCCATTTGTCTTTGTCGTGTGCATGCTTTATTGGAATCATATTCTCTATTATACGGCATAAACCAAACAAGTAAGTATGATATAATTGACCCCGATAGGAGCAGTTGTTAACAGAGTAGACTTTTCACGTGAAAACTCGCTCGATCCATGTTTTCACGTGAAAACATACCACTGATAAATACTATGAAATTACCTAAAACATACGAACCAAACCAGTACGAACCTGAGATTTACGCTATGTGGGAAAAAAGCGGAGCTTTTGAACCCACCGGAAAAGGCGAGCCGTATAGCGTAGTAATGCCACCGCCAAATGCCAACGGCAACCTACACATTGGGCATGCCTTGATGGCCAACCTCGAAGATATTTTGGTTCGCTATTACCGTATGCAGGGGAGAGACGCTATTTATATCCCTGGAGCCGACCATGCTGGCTTTGAAACTTGGGTTGTCTACGAAAAGGAACTTGCCAAAGAAGGTAAGAGCCGCTTTGACTTCAAACGAGAAGAACTCTACAGCCAAGTTTGGGATTTTGTTGAAAAACACAGAGGTAACATGGAGTTACAACTCCGAGCTTTGGGCGTCAGTGCCTCTTGGCCAAACCTAGTCTTTACCTTGGACAAAAAGGTTATCGACACTGTATACGAAACTTTCAAAAAGCTATGGGACGATGGCCTGGTTTACAGAGGCGAAAGGATCGTCAACTACAGTACCAAGTACCAAACCAGCTACGCTGATATCGAGGTAGATCACCGCACCCAAAAGGGAAACTTGTGGAGCTTTGCTTATCCGCTATCAGACGGAGAAGGGGAGATAGTCGTAGCTACTACTCGGCCAGAAACCTACTTTGGCGATACCGCCGTAGCCGTTCATCCAGAAGATGAAAGATACAAAGGTTACATCGGCAAGACCGTTAGATTACCTCTGATGGACCGAGAGATTAAGATTGTTGCCAACGAACACGTCGACCCAGAATACGGTAGTGGTGCTGTGAAGGTAACACCAGCCCACGACCCTAATGACTTTGAAATAGGGGAGAGGCACAATCTCGAACGCATTCAGGTTATCGACTTTGATGGCAATATGATCAACGTTCCAGAGGCCTTTATGGGTCTGCCCGCCCAAGACGCCAGAGATGCTGCCGTCAAAGCCCTAGACGCCGCCGGATTCTTACGTGGTGAGGAGACAATAGAGCACACCGTTGGTTACGACTACAAGAGTGGCTTGCCGATTCAGCCACTAATCAAAGAACAATGGTTTATCAAGGTTGGCCCACTCGTAAAGCACGCTAAACAAGCTATAGAAAACGGCGATGTCGTTATTTATCCAAAGAACAAGAGCGACCAGCTAATCCGTTATTATGACAATCTGCGCGACTGGAACATCTCTCGCCAGATTCCTTGGGGTATTCCTATTCCAGCCTTCCAAAACGTCAACGACCCAGAAGATTGGATCTTTGACGACAGAGTTGAAGAAGAGGTGATTGAAGTAGGTGACAAAACTTACCGCCGAGAAGAAGACACCTTTGACACTTGGTTTAGCAGTGGTCAGTGGCCGTTTATTACTACCGATTATTTGTCTGACGGCGAACTCTCACGCTTCTACCCAAACAATGTCCTCGAGACAGGTCACGATATTCTATATCCGTGGGTGTCGCGCATGATCATGCTTGGGCTTTACGCAACTGATGAGGTGCCGTTCAAAGAAGTATATTTACATGGATTGGTACTCGACGAACACAGCCAAAAGATGAGCAAAAGCAAAGGCAACGTCATCAACCCAATGGATGCTATTACCGAATACGGCTCTGACGCTTTACGCCTGGGCCTAATAGCCAGCCGTAGTGCCGGACAAAACCAAGCCTTTAGCATTGGTAAAGTTTTGGCAGGTCGCAACTTCTGCAACAAGCTTTGGAACATCTCAAGGTTCATTGAAAGCAAGCTAGATGATAACTTTAGACCTTCTGAACCAGAGGTCAAAACAATTGCTGATCATTGGATTGTTGACCAACTTACAACATCTATAAAAAATATTGGTGACCAGATAGAAGACTACCGCTTTGCCGAAGCGGGCGATACCGTTTATCACACCATCTGGGATTCTGTGGCCGACTGGTACATCGAAGCTTCCAAAAGCCAAGATAACAACCAGCTACTAGCCTGGGTGCTAGACACCAGTCTGCGAATAGCTCATCCGTTTGCACCGTTCCTTACAGAGACAATCTGGCAGACTCTACCGTGGACACAGGGCACGCTTGCTACAACTAGCTGGCCGGAGACAATTGAATTTGATCCAATCGCCAGTGCCGAGTTTGATCGTCTACGCAAACTAATTACAGAAACCCGTTTTGTAACAGCCGAACTACCGGGTAACCAAAAGTATAGCCTTGTCTACGAAAACGACAGCCTCATACAAGATAATGCCGACTTAATTACTCATTTGGCACGTCTCAAGGAAGTCAAACAAACCGATCAACCCAAAGGCTTACGCCTAGCCGCCAGTGGGCGAGAGGCATGGCTAGAGCTGTCTGCCGAAACTTTGTACGAACACCAGTCTAACCTCGAGAAACGACTAGCTGAAACCCGCAACAAACTCTCTGACTTGCAAGCGAGACTTAAAAATCCTGCGTATAAGGCCAAGGCTCCAACTAAATTGGTCGAAGAGACCGAGACTCAGGTTACGGACTCCAAAGCTCTTATAGAGCGTCTAGAGCGTGAATTAGAGGCAATCTAAGCTTAGTGTGACGGCCAATAGTACTGGCTACCAAATGCATCGCCCATAAATCTACGAGCTATCAGATATTTTCGGTCATTTTCATTGCGTGGTTGAATGGCTGGCTGTTGGGCAATCATACGCCCGAAAGGGTGGCGCTCGATATGAGTATGTGAATCAGAGGGGTTAAGCTTAGAAGCCTCTGCCGCTCCAACTGCCGCCATCGGCATAGTAACCGCCGCTACTGTAGCCTGGTCTACACCAGTGTCATGCATAAATACTCCTAGGGCCGCTAGAAGAGCAATGGCTGCTGGTAAAATGTTTATTTTTTGTAATTTCATATCTGTTTTTGCTTATTTACACTTGTCAGTATAGCATAAGCTTTACAGATTGTCAATAAGTGATATGTTGCTAGAAACTAAGTTTGTTTGCTAATTCGGCCAAAGCCTCATGATCTGGCTCGGCACTCATGTCTTGGTCTCTTGCCAAAACAGAGCTGTCGTCAAAGGGTATTAGCTGAACGTGAGCATGGGGAACATCAACCCCGACAACTCGCGAGCCAATATATTTAGCGCCCAACACCTCTCGCAGGCGTAAAGCTACCTTTTTGGTGGTGCCCATAACTGCCTGGTAATCCTCATCCTCTAGATCCCATACAAACTCGATCTGCTTCTTAGGAATCACCAGGGTATGGCCCTTGGCAATTGGGTAAATATCGAGAAAAGCCAAAGTCTTCTCATCTTCGTAAATTTTGTGCGACGGAATATCGCCGTTGATAATCTTAGTAAAAATGCTTGGTTCATTCATAAGTACAGTATAGCGCAAAATTTACAGAGGTGGTAGCATAGTCTGTAATTAAACAGAGAGATTTATGCCAAAAATTGTTTCGCTCAAAAAAGCTGGGAAGTTGCTCAAAAATGGGGCAGTTGGGGTTATACCTACAGATACAGTCTATGGGATAGTCACTACAGCCAGCAGCCCAGAGACTGTAGCTAGACTTTTTGATACCAAAAAACGAGACGGCAAGCCGGGCACTATTATTGGATCTTCGATAGGGCAGTTCGTTGAGCTAGGCCTCAAGCAGCGATACATCAAACCGATGGCTCATCATTGGCCAGCGCCTCTTAGTGTTGTAGCACCCTGCGTTTTTGGAACTTTGGAGTATCTCCATCAAGGGCAGGGGAGTTTAGCGATTAGGATTCCCGACAATGGCGATCTTCTTCAAATGCTAGAAGTATCTGGGCCTCTTATGACCAGTTCAGCCAATCACCCAGGCCAACCAACAGCAACCAACATCAGCGAAGCTATCAATTATTTTGGTGACACGGTTGATTTTTATGTAGATGGCGGGGAACTAAAAAACTCACAACCTTCGACGGTGGTGAGAGTAGACGACGATGAGATTACGGTTTTAAGACGAGGAGCCTATGAGCTATAGGGTCATCTTTTTGGCGGAGAGGGAGGGATTCGAACCCTCGGTACCATTGCTGGTACACCGCTTTTCGAGAGCGGCCAGTTAAACCACTCCTGCACCTCTCCAAGCCTATTTTAATTTTAACAAATCGAAATACAGACTTCAGCTAATGCTTAAAGCCAGCCCTCTAGGCTGTCGATAGCTTTTTGTGCAACAACAGAGTAGTTGTAAACGTCATGATCTGCAGAAGCCTGCAAGCCTGGGTCTTCTTGCGTGATTTTCCTTAATGCGTCCCAGGCGTCTAAACTATGGTCAAAAGCAGTTTGGACTAATTTGTTACGAATTTTTTCTTGAAGAGCCCCGTTATTTAGCGCTTCTTCGTCCCTTGGTAGGTGTTCTGTGGTTAGATTTTCCATGTTCAAACCATTAAACTTTCTCGATACAAAAATTGCAAGCATAAGAGGTGGTTTTTAAATAAATTCTTGGTACACCCGACAGGATTCGAACCTGTGGCCTTCGGCTCCGCAAGCCGACGCTCTATCCAGCTGAGCTACGGGTGCATACTACTACAATTATAGCTCATAAAAACGAAGCCACGTATCCAAAAGAACACATGGCCTCAGTTTCTTGTAACTAGAAGGTGCCTTCCTCGCTCAAGGCGAGAGAACAGAGACAATTGTAGCACAGCCCACAACGATTAGTAAAATCTAGATTCTGAGCTTCCTGATGAGTTGATCGATCAAATCTAGCTTAAGATCTTCCATTGGCAAACGTGAGCCTAAGGCGTCTACCAATTCTTCACCAACTTCCTCTGGAAAATAAACAGATGCCCCAGGGGCAAACCGTTTGCGAGGTATTAGCATGATCGAGTATTCTTCGCCATCATGTACTAGTCCAAAAGCTTTAAATTCGTCCAAAGAATGCAGTTTTTCGCCAATATACAGGCCGTGTGACGGGCTAAGGGCGTATTTGATGTCGCGTGGTGGTCTTTGAGAATAAATGACTAGCGATACTGCCATTACCACTGCCAAAACCGAGAAGGTAAAAGAGCGGAATAAGAAAAAGTCTGCGGCCAAAAACGCCAGCACCACCAATGCTAAATAAAAAAACCAGATTTTATTCTTTTTGTGGCTAATGTATTCTTTTGCCGACCAGTGTATGGGCGCTTCTTCGAATGTCTCCTGGTGCTCTTGGTGATCTTGATGGTCTTCTTCTTGGGGCACGACTTCTGGCTGCGGTAAATCAGGCTCAGCAACTTCCTGACGAACTTCTTCTGCTGGAGACTCCACATCTCCACCATCTTCTTTGTGCTGCCAGTAGTTACTATTTTGCTCCGATTTCATGATTTTAGTATAGCATGAGGGGAATAAATGGATAATGGCTAGTATTTAAACCGACTGACTAGTACCAAGAGACCAGCTAGCGCGCCTACGAACAAACCAATCTGCAAAGCAGCCTTTTCGGCTAGAAGATAGGCCAGTACTGCCAGTACTGCCCAGAAAAGCATTCGAGCTAAGTTACTGACAAACATCATATAGCCCCAGTAAACGTCACGATATCCGTGCATATCTGATGACTTGCCGTATTGACCCTTGGTGTAGGCCATACGCACCGACAAAGAAGCTGGGTCGTTAGCCATAGACAGTCCCACAGCGCCACCAAAAGAGCCTACTAGAGGCCGAAGAGCGCCAATTCCGGCTGTTATCAAGGCACCTAGCTTTAACACCTGATGGCCTTTGCCTTTGTCTATATATTTTCCATAAGCTCTGGTAGCTAGCAGTGAGACCAACAAGCCCAAAGATGTAATCACACCAACACCCAAATAAACGCTCTCACCAACCAAGAAGAGAGCGATAAACAGCGGCCACACCATCAACGCCGAGACCTGATCAAACCCTAAGCCTGCATTGGACAATGCATCGCGCTTAACTTTGCCCCAGGCAAACCCTTTGAAGGTTAGCTTTTGTCTCACCCGAACCGCTTCTTTGCTGGCAAGCAGCGGTATGCCACTTGCAAAGATCATAGCGATTGCCGCCACTATTGCCACTCTAATGTCTGAGAAGTAGGCTATTAGTCCACCGATCACCGGCCCGAGCACGCCAGCAATCTTTGAAAGTTGAAACATCAAGCCAAGTTCGTGGCCAGCGCTCTTGGCATGTTGAATCTTAGAAAACTCAATGTGATAAGCCGTAAAGAAAAGACTGGCAGCAAGAGCATCAAACACAGCCAAAACCGGCAAAGACCACTCAAAAACAGGGTAGGTAACAAGAAATATCAAAAAGACCGCCAACAACATATTGGCGACAGTCATAACGTGTTTTGGACCAAATCGAGCGATTATTTTAGTGACTGGGTAGTCAATTGCAGCACGCATTCCGTAAGTCATTACATAAAACAGAGCAATCTGCAGCAAGCTCAAGCCGTTTTCATAAAGATAAATCGGCAAAAAGATGCCAATTAAGCTCAAACCCAAAGTCTTTATGGTCATACTGACATAGAGTTCGGTTAGATCAGACTCTTTTATAGCCTTCCAGGAATATCTATGCCCAATAAAATCTCGAAGATGGCTTATCATAACTTGTGATTATAACAGGTCTAGAGAACAAATAATTTCTTGGCGGAGGAGGGGAGATTCGAACTCCCGCTACAGGTTTCCCCGTACTAACGATTTAGCAAACCGTCCCCTTCAGCCACTTGGGTACTCCTCCATGCAAATTGTAAATCTTGGCGGAGAGGGAGGGATTCGAACCCTCGGTACCATTTCTGGCACGCCGGTTTTCAAGACCGGTACCTTCAACCACTCGGTCACCTCTCCGTAGGTGCCTGTCAATTATAACAGATACAGCGGTTGTTTCTAGCGCAAATCTCTTGCTGGCTGCTTGGCTACAACCGCTACCCAAACCTTTTTGGAACCTGCTGCTCGCAAAGCTCGTGCTGCATATTCAATAGTCGCTCCAGTAGTTAGAATATCGTCAACCAATAAATAGGTAACGGTCGGGGCTAATTGTCCTTTCACCTCAAAAGCTTTGGCGGCTTGCTCTCGACGCTGTTTGGCCGACGCCCCACGTTGGGTTTCTTGGCCAACACGCTTTAGCGCCCGAGAGTAGGGGAGGCCGCGTTGTTTGGCTAACCGTTTAGCCATCAACGCCACCTGATCATAGCCACGTTGGCGCACATGCGAGTCTACCGTCGGAACCGATACAATCACCGTATCGGCAGGCAACTGCGGCAAGACAGCCTCCAAAAGCCCTGCCAGCGGTTTATGAGCAGACTTTACTCGCGAAAATTTGAAGTTGTCTATCAAAACTTGCAAAGCCTTGTTGCGATAGCCAACAAACCAGGCTTTTTGATAGTGTTTGCTGCAGTTTTGGCATAGATTTTCCGCCCCCGTAGGCTTAGAACACAGCAAGCAAACGCTCTCGCGCTCGTTAATGATGTCGTATTTACAATTATCGCAAATTTCACTGCCGACCTCACTACAGTTGCAACAGTAGTGGGGGGCAAATATTGACAAGAGTGTATCTAGCATTGTATTTTTTACGTATTATGTAGTGGTTTTATTGATTATACATGAATTCCTGGTTATAATGTGAGAGACGATTTGTCAATAGAGCCTAGAGAAAAGTGGAGGATATCAATGGCCCGCAAGCAAGAAGACGATTTACTATTAGAAGATGAGCTAACCGCAGCGTTTTTGAACGACGATAGCTCTGACGATGTTGCTCCGGCAACTACAGAAGAAAGTGGCGACACTTGGGAAGAAGGCGAGGAAGACTTTCCAGGACAGCTAGCTGTAGACGTCTATGAGACCGACGATAAGTTGGTTGTAAAGGCTCGAACAGCTGGTGTAAACAAAGAAGACCTAGATGTAAGTATTAGCGATGGTATTTTGACCGTCAGCGGTACACTATCTAGCGGTGATGACTCTGATGCCACCAACTGGCATGTCCAAGAGTGTTACTGGGGTGAGTTTAGCCGTACGCTAGCACTACCTGTTGGCGTAAAAGAAGACGAAGCCGACGCAGTGTTGAAGGATGGTGTTTTGACCATTAGCTTCAGCAAGATTCGTCAAGAACAAGCCAAGAAGATCCAAGTTCAATAATAACTTGGTCTTGGCAACAAAATACCCGCTCGAATGAGCGGGTATTTTTATTATCGACTAGGTACTATTTAGCCACCTAGTTCGGTAAGTACAAAGTTGACGATTGCGTAAGCTAGCATAGCTACAACAATACCGATCACTGCATATAGAATTGTATTCTTGGCAGCTGTTACCTTGTTTGAGTCTCCACCACTAACTGTGTAGCGAATACCGCCGAAGATCAACATAATAACGCTCAAAATACCGATTGCCCACAAGGCAACGTTTATTACGTCGGTTATTACAGAGTCGATACTAGTTGGGCCAGTTCCTGGATTGGCACTATTTACTCCGTCTCTAATCTGTGCAAGCGCAGGCTCAATAGAGAGTACAGATACAACAGCCGCACCCGATAAGGCTGTTAGTCCAAGTCCTGCTTTGTTAATTAATTTCTTCATCTTTTGTTATCCTTTCTTTGGTTGTCTTACTATCTTTATACCAGATATCAACACTATTGTTAATAGCCAACATCTGTTTTCTAGGCAAATCTATCCAACACGAAGGCTACTATAGCGTAGGCCAGCAGGGCTACTGCCAAACCAATTACAGAGTAGGTTAGGGTATCTTTGGCCTTTTTAACCTTATCTGGAGACCCGGCCGATGTTACATACATTATACCCGATACTATTATCATAATCACCGATATAATTCCCAGTACAAACAACAAGACTTCTATAAGATTGGAGGCAAACCCCTCAGCTTGTTGATCTTTGTTGTCACAAACTTCAGATTGTATTCCGTCCGGACAGGCCTCAAAACCAGTTTGGGCGCTCACTTGTGGCGAAAATGTCGCTCCAGCCAATAATGATATAGAGAGTACTGCTAGTATGGTTTTTATTTTGCTCATCATATCTTATCCTTCTTCTGTAGGCTCTACCTCTGGAGCCCCATCTATTATTCCGTCAATTACAAACTCGGTAATCAAAAACGCCGCCAACATTACCACCAAGCCAATCGCAGCGTAAAAAATTGCCTGGCCAGCTTTTTTGGTTTTTTCAGGGTTGCCAGAAGAGGTGGTATAGATATACCCGGCAATTATTATAATAAGTACCGCTGTGAATCCAGCTACCATATAAAATCCGTTCACTATACCGAGTGTCGTATCATCGGCACTGCCAGTCGGGATGTTGGGAACATCATCGGGGCTCAACAGGTTAGCAAGATAATAGGCTATTTTCATAATACAAATCCAAACACGAAGTTAACTAGTCCAATCGCGGCAATCGATATTACCAAACCAATCGCTGCATTCGATATAGTCTTTTGGGCCTGTGCCCGTTTGTCTGGCACCCCAGCACTGGTAATGAATGAGTAACCACCGACCAGCATCATACCAACGGTAATCCAAGCAGCTAGCACCATACCGATTTCGATTATGTTTAAGACGACTGTCCAGATAAAGGCCGAAAGACCACCAGCGTAGTCGGCTGGTCCAATAAGGTCACAGTTAGTTTTTGATTCACTTAAACCTCGGTACCAGTGTGGGAATCCCAAAAAGGCTCTATTGCCAGATGTGGTACAGGTTACTGGATCAGCAGCATAGGCAGTTTGCGGGCTAGCCACAACCATAGCACCACCTCCAACAGAGGCTAACATAATCATGGCTGCCATATAGTTTCGAATTTTGAATAGTATCTGTTTCATAGTTTCCTTTCGTTTTTTACGAGAATAGTCCGCCAGGGATTAAGAAGTTCAAGAATGAGTACATCAATGCGTAGGCAATTATACCAATGGCAATGTTGCCTAGTTGCTTCATGGCTTGCTTGGTTTGTTCGGTGTTGCCGCCAGCCGTAGCATAGCGAATAGAGGCATAAACCACACCACCGACGGCCAATATACCTATACCGGCGGTGAGGATATTGATAGTTAGAAGAAGTATATCCCAAATAACAGTACGCTGAGCCCCTGTCTCGCTTGTGTCACACTCGGCACTAATGACGCTACCTTCGTAATTACAGTTATCTTCTGCGGCAAAAGCTATTTGTGGCTGAACAAAAGATGCAACAAAGGTCATTGCTATAAGTACTAGTGTAATGCCAAACAGATATTGTATTTTTTGTTTTTTGATCATTTGTTTATAAGATACGATAAGTCTTGGTTATTTGCAAGGTATTTACTTATGGCTAATGGTTCTTTATAATCCCTTACTAGAAATGTCCGGCGCGTAGTTTATACACTACACTTGCGGGACTTTTCTTTTTGTAGCAAAAACCGACATAAAGTACTTGTTGTCACTCCGTAAATCTTCTTTAATTTGCACACAAAACAAGACGCCATCTTTAGATATACCGTTAAACCTGTACACGATTTCATTTTTTCCGTTTGGATTTGGTTTTACTATTGGGTCACATGATGAGTGCCTAATAAGTTCTATGGCACAAGAATAAAGCTGAAGCCGTCTTTTTCTATCACGCCGACTCTTTTGATTTAAGTGTTGCCAGAATAGCCCTATAAACACCTTATTTTTCTTGAAATACGCACTCCGCACATACGGATTGCGTTTTGTACGTCTAGCAATCTCATTGTGTATTTTTCTAGCTTTGCGTTCCAATTCATTATATGAAGTACCCGTTAGTCTCGGCTGTTTAGTTTTATATATTTGCATTCTTATAATTATATCAGAATATCTTAAGCTTTGACTGTGTGCTAGATAAATCAGTGCCTCTATTGACATTTTATCCTGTTTGTGCTAAAGTTCTTACCATAACCGTGTAAAACGCACGAAAGGAATCATCGCCACATGACAGATCCTAATCACATAACACCAAGCATCGACCAATCTAGAGAGCCTAGCCGTGAACGCTTTACCAAAAAACAGAAGCTCTTTGCTGCTATTGGTGCGGGCGTATTAGGTTCAACTGGAATTATTCTTGGTGTGTCAGCTGCTAAAGGTGGTGGTGAACAAACAGTGCCCACCCCAACAACTAATGCTACTCCGACAGAGACGTTTGAACCTCCGAGTACAGAACCATCTAGTGAACCGGAAATAACCGAAACTCCAGATGCGGCGACTGAGTATGAACAAAGGGTTGAGTCAATAGAAGTACTCGCCGACCCAGAACGAACCGCCGAAGAGTACGCTCAGACATTTTTTTGCGACCGAATTGTAGACCAGTGGATGAACGAAGGCGCGAATAGAGAAACCTATGAAGAATGGCTTGTACGAGGCCAGGAAATTCTAGATAATGGCAGAGCTCCAAAACTAGAAGACTGGGAAGAATTTGCGATGCAAAAGGCCGAAGAACACAGCAAATTATTCGAGGAAGCTCTATTAGTGAACGACGACACAGATACACAAAATATCAAAAAAATTAAGGAGGACTATAAAAAAGATAACGCCGATACTATAGTCTACTACCTAATAACCGTAGAGAACAGTAAAACAGATAATACAGCTTTTGAAAGAACCTGTACGCTAGATTCTGCAGACATGGAAGTAAGCGAGGATGGTAGCCGAACCATTGAGTTCGAAACAACCACTACAACTAATGAGGACGAACTTGGAGGAGTTATTGTAAATACCCAGGGTCAAGGTCATTCAAAGATGGTTATAGTCACCGACGAAAACGGAAAAGATAAGATTAGATCTCTAGAAAAGCTCTAAGACAATAACTTCTTCTTAAACTATTTAGGTTACGATATATACGCGTGTGCGATATAATGTAGCTATATATGATATTCCGTGGGCATTCGTCGATTTCTGGCTTTAGGTCTTTTGGCTTAGGAGTAGTAATCTTAAGCTTGCTTCTGTCTTCTTTTATGCAGGTGTTTTTGCCTAGCCAAGCCAGCGCACTCGAAGACTGGATGCACCCAGATCTTGTACTTGAAGCCCAAAAGTATACCGAGGCGGCTGCTCTGCGCAATTGTATGGATGTTAAAGACAACGACCCCGGCGGCTACAGTATTACAAGGTCTCAGGCCTTTTCTGGTGACTGGTTTAGCTCGGACAACAAGGGAAAGGTGCATGTTAATTACATAGACAACCCAAAAGGCGTTGTGGATTGTAATGACCTACCCGGAAGAGTCCTGCAATACACCGACTTCTCTTCTGTTTTTGATATGTTCTGCGCAATATCACCTTATTTCAAGGACGGTACGAACTGTGACAATGACCAAGCAGCAGGAAGCAAAGAGTTTCACCCACTTGATGAAGAAATAGCCACCAACAGCGGAGAAAGGGGTGAACTACTGGCCTCACAAAGATTCTTTGACAACATTGTTGTAGGAGACATATATTCAGACAAAGCTTTTGCCTTCCAAAACGCCACGGGGGGTGGGTACCTGGCGGCAGAGTCTCAGCTTCTAAGTGGTGCTGCAAAATATATACTTTATTATTCTGCCTTAATGAGCAGGTCTGTTTGTAGTGCACAAGAGACCACCGAAGATACCAGCTACATGAACGTGGACTTTTATACGAGCGCGCCGGAACTATTGGCCGACCCACCGGTAGCAGGAGTTGATCCAGTTTATGGCGACGAGAACATCCCCGGCACACAAAGTCTAAAACTATTTATACAATCTCAAACAAGAGATGCTTCTAATGTGCCCGTGTCACGCTTGGATATGCAAAAACCTTCCACGGGTAGCACCTTGTTTGTTTCCCTTCCTATACAACCTCTTTACCCATACCTAGATGGAAGGCACGACCCACAAGTCAACCGAATTAGTGTAGGTGTTAATTTCCCGGACAGCCTGAGAGATGCAGATGGAGGAGCAGCCTTTGATCTAACAAGTAACACAGACAGTAGCGGTTTTACCACATCACAACTTTGGAAAACTCAAAACAATATAGAAGAGGTTACCGGTCAGAACGGTCTATACGGCAACACTCAATCGGCAGGGGATGGCGATTTTAATGAGCTGTTTGGCATAAGGGGTGGATACGATGCAAGTGAAGGAGGCGATAAAAGAATATATAATAAATTTGGAAACTGTGGCTTTATAGCCCAGAAGACATCGGAGCATGCTGAGGATTATAAAGAGTTTGCCGAGGCTTTGTTATTAGAGGGTGAAGCCCTACCAGGAACCGGTAATTCGATAAGAAACGATAGTGAAGTCGACGACACCGGCACCTCCTGTGTAGTAGAGGGTATCGGTTGGATAGTTTGTGGGCTGATGAGGGCTGTAGCTAGTGCCAACGACCTAATGTACGGCATGATAGCAGACATTTTGCGGCTTAACCCAATTACAATCAATAACGATAACGGAGACCCCACGCCCACCTATACTGTTTGGCAACAAGTTAGAGATATCTCGAATGTATTGTTGGTTATTGCGTTCTTGATTATAATATTCTCTCAAATTACTGGGGCCGGCATAACTAACTATGGCATCAAAAAACTAATGCCTAGAATAATAATCGTAGCTATAGCTATTAACGTCTCGTTCTTTGTAATGATGCTGGCGGTGGATGTGGTCAACATTCTTGGCATGGGCTTGTACGACATGTTCACAGGCGTGGAAGTAGAGGCAGAGGTTAACGCAAACTGGGGTGACCTAGTAGAAACTCTTCTGGCTGGTACCGCCGTGGCTGCTGCGGGCGTTGCTGGAGTTGCAGCTGCAGGAGGGGCGGGAGCGGTAGCCCTTATGGCACTGCCTTTTGTGCTAGGAGCTGTCTTGGCTATATTTGCGGCCTTTGCCACTCTAGCACTTAGAAATGCTCTAATTATAGTATTGGCCATAGTGGCTCCTTTAGCTTTTGCTGCTTATCTATTGCCAAACACTCAAGGTCTTTTCGACAAATGGCGCAAACTTCTTACTAGTATGTTGTTTCTATACCCCGTGGCAGCCCTCCTATTTGGTGGAGCATACCTGGCTGGATTTATTATATTCGCCCAAGATGGTTGGTTAAATAAAATATTTGGTTTGTTTATAACAGCCGCGCCACTATTTATGCTGCCGTGGTTGGCTAAATCATCGGGTGGAATATTGGCTAGCGTTGGTGGGAAACTTGGCGGTCTGGCAAAGAGCGCCCAGGGTCGTACCCAAAAGGCTCTTGCCCCTGCTATTAAAAACCAACAAGATCTGCGAAGAGCTCAACTCGGTAGTGGCGCAAGAAATGAGTTCGGCTTTAAACGAAAAGAGGGCCGTCGCAATCGGAGCACCGCTTACCAAAGATCTGCTAGGCGTTCTTCTGAAAAGCAAACGAAGGTCGAGAATGCACAAACAGACAAAGACAACCAACTAAAACAACTTGCTAATAACGAGCTTCCAGCAGGTAATGCTGATCGTTCAGCACGAAGAGCAAGAGCACGAGCACACGCGCTACACGACGAGCATACTGATGTTTCATCTGAAAAAGCATCCGTTGAGCAACAGGCAGAAAGATTGGCTACCCATCGAAAGTCCGACCTAAACACACGAGCTGGCCAGGCAGAGCGATCCAGGTTTGGCAGTGAAACCCAGACCAAGAGATACCAAAGTAGAATTGATGCTGCCAATAAAGATTCAATACGGTCTGTTAGTAATCCGAATGGCGACGCAGGGTTGCAGCGTGCTGCACAAGAAACCCTATGGAACCAAGAAAGATCTGGTGTCTCCGACAAAGAGCAAGAGGGCACATTTAAGATTCGTCAAGCAAACAGTAGTGTTGAATCTACAAACTTACGTCAAAGAGGTAATGTAGCAGACGCCAAGACTGCTCGTTCAGATGCTGTAGTTGATAGTAAAAACAAGCAAGATAAAGCTATGGACACAAACCTACAGGCCCTAAATAACATGACTAGCGACGCCAAAGACAATGCTGCTTTATATGAACAAATGGAAGGAACACGTATTGAAGAGAGGGCTGCTAAAGACTCTGGTATTCTTGATATCCGTAACCAGACTGGTGCTTATAAACAAGTGCAGCAAACTGCTCAAGAAGAAATACAAAAGTCTTATGGCGAACAAGCTCTAGACAGAAATTCTACCGTAGGTCAGATAATACCAGGTACGGTTAACCCCGTAGCTGGGCAGATAAAGGGTGAGGCTTACGCTCAGCAAGTCGTAGACGAAAACCGCAAAAAGGTTGTGAGTGCAGCCAAGCAGCTCACCAGAGTAGCTTCAGCTGGTGCGGTACATGCTGGTGTAAGACACCAGAACGGGAGGCTCTCATTTAATAACACTGATCGTATTAGTATAAATGGTAATATTCCTGCAACTATAGATGACTCCACTCCTGCAGGCGCAAATGCTGTACGCGATAAACTTGAAGAGTATGGTGCAATTGCATTTGGCGCCAGTCTAGATACATTCACTAAAGCAGACAAGGAGTCTCTAGAAACAGTTCAAGACTATACTGCCTCACCTGAGGGTGTAGAGGCTATCGCTACCAAACTTATTGAAAGTAAGAACTTTAAAATTGCTGGTCTTGCATCTATGGTTCAAAGCCGACCCGCTGATGAACGAGCTGATCTAGTATCCTCTATCAACGAAGCTGCCAAAGCAGCCGGGATGGATTATGCAGCAGAGAACAACCTAAGCCCAAGTGGTGACTTTAATTTTTATGGTTCAAAGGGTGGTCCAGCCAAAGCAGCTGCTGATCTAGTATCTAAAGGCTTGGGTAGTATACCAACCGCCGCCTTGTTTGATCCTATACTTGAAAATGAGTTAACCCCAATGATATATGGTCAAATATCAGGTGCGATTTCTGCTGGCCCTAACACTGATGAATACAACTCCTTGGCTTACACACTTAAAGATGTTGACGATAAGAAAATCACAGATATCGCCAGACGTTCCAATTCTAAGAACTATGGGATGAACCCAACCTCTCTACGTAATACACCTGAGTACAAAAACTTGATAGCCCTACGTAGCGCCGGTCGAACAAGATAGTTCTTCTGTTATACTATAAGCAATATGGCAGAGTACACAGTACCCCAAGACGTTGAAGCCGAAGACAAACTAATCGGCCCGTTTAGTTTTCGCCAGTTTATATACCTAATTATAGTGGCTTTGACCGGCACATTGGCTTGGTTTTTAGGCCAACTATTCCTACCTCTAGCGCTTATACCTTTGCCCGTTACTTTGCTTTTTGCAGCACTTGCACTACCACTCAAAAAAGACCAGCCTATGGAGGCTTTTTTGGTAGCGATTATGTCGTATTATCTCAAGCCCAAGGTTCGCAAATGGGACCCAGATGGTACAGAAGAGTTAGTCCAAATAATAGCACCAAAAAGCATTGAGAAATCACTCACCAAGACTCTGTCTAAAGACGAAGCTCAGCGTCGCCTTGGCTACTTGGCCAACGTAGTAGATAGTCGAGGCTGGGCGGTGCGCTCTCAGGGGCCTCCAGAGCCAGGGAATAGCCCATTGAATAGCGACGTGTACTATGAGGCTCAACAGGCTAGAGACTTCTTGGACGATGACACATCTATAGCCCAACTTGTAGACAAACGGCTAGAAGAAGATGCCGCCAAAAAGCGCCAGCAAGCGATTGATCTTATGCACCAGCCAGTCCAAGAAGCACCACCAACGCCAGCGCCTGAAAAACCAGTGGCACCAACGCCGACATCACAAGAAACAAAAATCGAGACTCCCAAATTTGACCCATATCCTAACAGTATGCACCAGTCTGTTTTACCTAACGACGATAAAAAACCAATCCCTCCTAGCTCTGGCGAAGACCCCGCCAACCCTGCTATAATGAACATTGCAAATAATGCTTCTGATTTGTCGGTGCAAACCCTTTCGTCACAGGCTAAATACGCCGAGGGTAAGTCTGACCAAGACGAAGAAGTTATTGTGTCTCTGCGCTAATGCCGAGCCACAAGACCAAACGGAGTGGGACCAATAAACATGCAGCCTAACGTATCAAATAGCCAACAACAGCCGGCGCCACAAGCACCGCAAACACCTAACGCTCCTGCGCAAAACCAGAAGCAGCCTGTTACTGGCTCAAAACCACAAAAGAAGGCACCACCTCCACCAAAAAACCCACACTCTACCCAAAACAGCCTTTTGTTCTCGGAGATTCGCGACGACATGATAATTATGGCCGATGGATCTTTTCGCGGAGTAGTTCGTTGTAAGTCTATTAACTTTGACCTTATGAGCAACCGCGAAAGAGAAGGGGTGGAGTACAGCTACCAAAACTTTCTAAACTCCCTCAACCATCAGATACAAATATTGGTCCGGTCTCGTCGGGTAGATATAGGACCCTACCTCGACAAGCTGTCGGAAATGCGTCGATCGCAAAACAATATGTTACTTGGCGTACTTATGGATGACTATATAGATTTTATCGACATTCTATCTCAAGAGGCCAATATTATGGCTAAAGATTTTTATGTAGTGGTTCCGTCATATCCAGATGGTAATATAGGCAACTTTGTCGACCAGGGCAAGGGGTTCTTTGGTAAGCTTTTTGCACGCCCAGAAAAAAGAGCCACCAAGATAGACTCTGCCACCTATGACAAAGCTAAAACAGAGATAAAAAACCGTGTTGATGGAATAATTGACGGTCTGTTCCAAATTGGTGTTCAGTGTAAACAACTAAATACCAAAGAGCTGGGAGAAATGTATTACGACTTTTATAACCCCGACACGGCTCTTTATCAGCCCCTGGGCAACTTTACCGAAAGTACCAACACATTTGTTCAAAAAGCTCAGGCAGAAGCGCCAAAGACGGGAGTAAATAATGGCTAAGAAAAAGAAGGTTGATGCAGCTACTTTAGCCGCCCAAAAGCGAGCTCAAGAACAAGCCGCCGTAGAGGACGCTTTCTTAAAAGGAGTTAACACTCTGCGAGATCTTGTATCTCCAAGTAGCTTGGAGATACAATCTGGCCACTTCCGTCTGGGCACTAAATATGGCCGTACTCTTTACGTTTTTGGCTATCCTCGACGTATTTACACCGGTTGGCTAAGTTCTATCATCAACACCGACGAAGTAGTCGATATTAGTATGTATGTCTACCCAGTGGATAGCCAGGTAGTGCTCAACAACCTGCGTAAAAAAGTTAGTCAGTTAGAAGCCACCATTTCGGTCAACAGCGAACGAGGTAAGGTGCGAGACCCTGGTACCGAAGCAGCTATTAGTGACGCCGAGGAACTACGAGACCAAATACAGATTGGTGCAGAGCGATTCTTTAGATTTGGTCTTTATATTACGCTCTACGCCGACAGTTTAGATGAGCTTGGTTTTGTGCAGCACAAGATAGAAACAATCTTCGGCCAGCAAATGGTATTTAGCAAAGTTGCCAGCGCCCAGCAGGAGCAGGGAATGAACAGCACCGTTCCACAACTAACCGACCAACTACAGATTCGCCGCAACATGAACACCGGTGCCATCTCTACTAGCTTTCCATTCACTAGTGCCGATCTAACCCAAGATACCGGAGTGTTGTACGGAATCAACATGCACAACAATGGTCTGGTTATCTTCGACCGCTTTAGCCTAGAAAACGCCAACATGGTAGTGTTTGCCAAATCTGGTGCTGGTAAGTCGTTTACCGTCAAACTTGAGGCACTACGAAGCATGATGACCGGCAGCGAAGTAATTATTATCGACCCAGAAAACGAATATCAAAAACTTGCTGAGTCAGTGGGTGGTAGCTATATTCGCTTGAGTCTTAACTCATCTACTCGCATTAACCCGTTTGACCTACCAAAGGTCATAGATAGTGACGAAGCCGACGACGCCCTGCGGGCAAACCTAGTAACCCTTCATGGGCTCTTCCGTCTAATGCTGGGCGGTAGTCAACAAACCGTCAGTGCCAGTGGCGCCACATCGCCAGCCCTAACCCCAGCCGAAGAAGCCGATCTAGACCAAGCACTTATCGACACTTACTCAAGAGTTGGTATTACTAGCGACCCCCTCACACACAGCTCACCACCACCGACAATCAGTGACCTTTACGATACGCTCATACACATGGGTGGTAGTGGCCCGCAGCTAGCGCAAAGGCTCCGAAAATACACCACGGGTACTTTTGCCGGTATATTTTCTCAGCAATCAAATATAGATATAAACAACCCAATGGTGGTGTTTAACATACGAGACCTCGAAGACGAGCTCCGCCCAGTGGCTATGTATATTGTGCTAAGCCACATCTGGAACATTACTCGCACCGACAAACGCAAACGCATGCTTGTAGTAGACGAAGCCTGGCAACTTATGAAATATGAAGACTCGGCTAACTTCTTGTTTTCACTGGCTAAGCGCGCTCGAAAATATTACCTAGGACTAACCACAATTACCCAAGACGTCGAAGACTTTATGAGCAGCAAAATGGGTAGAGCAATAGTTGCCAACAGCTCCATGCAGCTACTCCTCAAGCAATCCTCTAGCGCTGTAGACGTCTTGTCAGACGTGTTTAAACTTACCGAGGAAGAGAAGAAGCGTCTTGCTAACTTCCCGGTAGGGCAGGGTTTGTTCTTTGCTGGCCAAAGCCACGTACATATTCAAATAGAAGCTAGCCAAACCGAAAAAGAGCTTATTACCACCAACCCTCAAGAGAAAAAGCCCGGTGAAATAGCCGAGGGGTCAACTTTGGATATTAATCCAAGACAGCCGCAAGAGCAGATTCCACCCCCTCAGCCCGACAACAACTCAACACCCTTTAATAACAGTTGATAGGTATAAATAGCTATGCCAGTTAGAACACCAGAAGATCAAGACACCAAAAACCGCTCACAGAGTGATTATAGAGAAAAGTTTGAAGGTTTAAAAAAAGATGAACAAAAAGGTAATTTTAAAAATATTACCGATAATTACGACGAAACTGCCAATCCATCAGAAGAAAATAGAAATATAAAGCGTGCTGAGGAAAAATTTGCTCCTGGTGGTGTTAATGTCAGTGGTCAATCAAATAAAACTGGTGGCGGCGTCAGGGGTTTCTTCAGGAGTAAAAAGGGAGGTGCAGGGATCTTTACTACTTTTATTGTGGGTGGTGGAATATTTGGAACAACCTTTTTTGGTGGCATGTTGGCACCAATTACTTATTTTCAAAATGTCGTAGGAGACCTGGACGACAAGATAGCTGCTTTTACAGAACGTGATTCTCATATATTTAGGGGTAAACTAACCCGTGGAACAGACCTGGTTCGTGGCTGTAGTACTGCATCGATTAGATGTAAGGCAGCAACTTTTTCCAAAAAGGAGGTGGCAAGGCTAAGAGCTGCTGGTATAACTGTCGAACCCAAGACACCTAATGGTTTTGGGCGTATAAAGCCGGAATCGTTTGGATATAAAGGCACCAACAACATGAGCCCTCAGCAATTTAACAACCTATACAGAGAAAGTGCTGAGTTAAGACGTGACGTCAGTAAAGCCAAAAGCTTAAAAACCGCCTCTTATGGTGCTCGGTTTGTTCGGTGGACGGCTCCAAAGCTTGGTATTAGTAGAAACGCTATAGACCTTAGGGGGAGCCATCAAGACAGGGTAAAGAGGCTGATGGCTAATACCAACAACTCTCGGGCCGTAGGTGACTTAAGATTTATACCCATAGAGGGAGAGAGTGACACATTTAGACTAGAGGGAGACACCGACGACAACAGGACCTTCTCTGGTTCTGAGGTTGAGCGGTCTAACGAGTCAATTGGAAAGGTTAAGAACTCACGTCCACCTTCACGAGTAAAAACTGCCGGTATAGGAGCTTTAAGTGTTGTTGGCTGGTATGATATGGCCTGTACGCTAGTGAATACCATTGGTATGGCAGGCACGGCTGCCAAGGTTGCTAATTCTATGCAGCTTGCTCAATACGCCATGCAAGTAGCTACACTGTCTGACAAAGCAAAAGCTGGGGATATCAGCCCAGAAGATGGTGCGGTTTTGGGTGAGTTCTTTACTCAGGTAGATAATAGAGAAAAAATATATAACCCCAGTAAAGATGAAAGCCTTAGTGTTGATAAAAGCGGCAACTTATCGTCGGGCAGTGCTGACTTAGTAGACAACCCAAACTACGGCAAGTCTGCAATGGACTCTTCTTTGTACAAAATGTCTGCCTACGGTGACATACCCGAATCATCTATGGATAAGTTGGCCTATTCACTGGGTTATGACCAAAATAGCCTACTTAGTGGCGTAGGGACAACCGCTGATGTTGCAAAACAAATTATAAATGCCGGTAGTGATGGTGCGGGATGTGAGTTTGTCCAAAATCCAATAGTAAGGGGTGTTGGTATAATTGGTGGTATTGCTCTGGGCTTTACTACCGCTGGTGGTAGTTTGGCTTGGCAGGGCGCTTTGGCTGCAGGAATGATTGGAGCACTTATGATAGTGGACCACGCTCTAAACTCTGCTCTAAGCAACACGCTAATAGGTGAAGATATGGAGAATGAACCTGTTGCAAGAGGAGAGGCAACATGGACGGGTATGTCCGTTATACAGGGGGAACAGGCTAGAGCTAGCGCTATGATGCCGGGCAACTCCGAACAAATACTTACTTATCAAAATGTTAGAGAGGGTGTTGAAGAAGAATACAGTGCAATAGCCAGAGAAGAAGCAAACTTCTTTGATTTCACAAACCCACATTCTTTTACGGGGTCTTTATTACAAAGTCTAGGGAAATATATATCACCTTCAACCAGCATATCTTCGCTTATACCAAACCTGTCGTCTATGGTGTTTGGTGGTGTTGGAACGGGAATATTTGGTAACGACCTGGTAAAAGCTAAGTCTTATGATCCAGAAAGATTTAATGTCTGTAATGATCAGTCCTATGAAGATTTAGGTATAGATGCCGACCATCAATGCAATGTTCGATATGTAATGAATGAAACAAGCCTGTCCTTAGATCCTTTTGATGTTATTGATTATATGGAAAATGGAGGTTATGTTGCTCAGGATACACTAACTGGTACCCCGCCTGGATATACACCCCCAGATGCCGCAGAGTCACAGGGTTTTGCAATTGATATGCTAAACGGTTTTGCTGGTTCGTTGTACGAAAACAAATACGAGGGTATGAGTTCTAACGAAAAGGAATATGCTTATTTCTTAGACTATTGTGTGTTTAGGGCTATGCCTTTTGGAGACACATTCGAAGAAACCGGGGCCTTTGGTGGTGCACCAAAAGAGTATGTAAATGGCCAAAAATGTACAGAAACCGGTGGAAGCTTGGATTATTTCCGATCTTATGTGATGGATATATCATTAATAGACGGTCTAGCTGGTGATACCGAAGACTCTATGCTGGGAGATGGATCAGGCGTAATATCAGACAGCGGTTATGGCATATCTCTACCAGACGGTGAGGCTACAGAGTTAGCTCAATCAATTATTGCCTCTGGAAATGTAGTAGATAGAACTTCTGCACAGCAAATTAAAAGAACAGCCGAGGGCAAATCAGCAACTGCCAATACAAGCGGCACTATTAACAAAGAGTTGTTAAGGGTTATAGCAGCAATTGCCCAGACTGGTGATAAATTTGGTATATCATCAATGTATAGGGACTATATACCAACTGGTGGGTCAACCACTAGTTTACACTTAAGTGGCAAGGCATTTGATGTTTCTGGATCTTACGGTATAAACGGGAATAAAATAACCTATAGTGGCCATGATACAAAAATACAGGAGTTTATCAACAAGGTTGCGTCTGTAATGCCAAAGAATTGTCAGATTGGTGTTCCTAATAGTTCTTATGTTGCGCCCACAAAAGAAGTTGCGCCTTCTTCCTGTAGTGTTTTTGAAGATAGAGGCTCTGGGGCTCACTTACATTTTGGAGTAAAGTAATATTATGAATAAGATAAAAAATAGTTTGTTGTTTATAGGTTTAGTCTTTACCCTGTCTTCAGTCGTTAGTATTTTACCTGTTTACCAAGAAACGGCTTATGCTGTTGATTGTTCTGATGGGTTTTATGATAGTAACGATATAGTATTTTATCGCCCAGATGGTTGTGATTCGGTATGTGTTGGAAACAATCTGGGTTCTATTTCCGGATCTAGTAGTTTGCCGCCTGAAACTGTTGAATATTTAGATAGTTTAGATGTAAAAGAAAAAATTGACGAAAACAAAGCTGTATACGAGTTTGCTGAGGAAGAAACGGGAATACCATGGGAGGCACTTGCGGTAATTCACTTTAGAGAGGCAGAGCTTAACCCAGAAAAAAGCATTGTTAATGGGAATGACTTAGGTGATGGTGAGAATGAATACTCCGGCCAAGACATAAGCGAAGACCCCAACCAAGATGCTGTTATGGCTGCACAAACATTTAAAGAGATGTCTCTAAGTGTTTATCAATTAGGGGCCGATGGTTTGGATGAAAAATCTCCAGCTGAGGCTTGGGGTAAGGCTTTCTTGGCTTATGACGTTGGTAGGATTTACTCTGAAGAAGGAAGAAATTATACTCAATCTCCATATGTTGTAAACGGGTTAGACAATAGTCTTTTGAATATGTCTTGGGACTTGGACTCAGACGGTAGGTCTGGCGTAGACGATCTTGATGCGGGCGCTTTGACGGTTCTTAGTTATATAGATGGGGTTCGTAGCTCTATGGGTTGTTCTGATGGTGGTGTAGTTGCTGGGGATATAGTTGAAACTGGTATAAACCTTGCCTTAGGCCAACCAGCAACAGAAGGACAAGTAAAAGTCTCTGATGCCGCACCATCGTTTATAACAGCTTTTAAGGGTTTGAATAATGGGCGTGTTCCTTCAGAAAATAACCCTTGTGAAACAGCTGATTGTGGAATATTCGTTTCGGTTGTCATGAGATCATCTCGCGTTGACCCAGATTTTCCTGTGTCGGGGACAGATATACAGCTGGCGTATATGCAAAACTCTGAGCGATATAGCGAAGTAACAAACGGTGATATAAAACCTGGCGATATTCTTTTGTATAATGTTGGAACTAGGGGTGCTGATTATGCTGGGCATATTATGATTTATACAAACACTAGCGGACCCTATAGAGCCGTTGATTCTTCTTTATGCGAAAGAGTACCTAGTGTTCGTCCAAATAGTTCTGTGGAGTGGATGAAAAGTAGACCAAATTATTCGGCATGGAGAGTAAATGGATAAAAGAATTATTCTAATAATCATATCCTTCTTGGGTCTTGTGGGGGTTATTAGTCTGTTATGGTGGGCTATGACAACTCTTACTACCGTTCGAACCGGCGTTGAATTTATCGTTGTGCCAGATGAAATAGATGTTTTATATAACAACAATGAATTTAAAGTAGATTACGAATCGGTGGTTAAGTTTGATCCTGGAGAATACGAATTAACGTTTAGTAAAACTGATTTTACCAACCAAACTAAATCTGTTGAGGTTGTAGAAAACGAGATTACAAGCGTTTACATACTCCTAGAGCCTCAAACCAATGAAGCTGCTGAGTTATTATCACAATCTGTAATGGGTTCGCGAATAGAAAGAATTGCTGGTCAAATGGTTACCGAAGGTGGAGAACAGCTTGAAGAAGATTATCCTTTTATTAATGATTTACCAATTATAGACAGATTCTTTTCTATAAAAACTTGTAGTAGTGAAGATTCGAGGATTGCAATTTGTGTTTATCTTTCACCAAGCAACTCTTTCCAAAGAGAAAGAGCCACTGAAGCGGCTATAGATGCCAATATAGATATAGATAGGTTTAAGCTCAATTTTATAGAAGATAATAATCCTCACTAAATCTCAATATGATAAAAACTTTTATCCGTACTAGGATAGTGGGCGCTTGTAATGATTATCTGGTGGTCGCGGATTGTCTCCGAAAGTAGCTTTTGTCGTTTCTCATCTAGCTCACTAAAAACGTCATCCATTAAAATTATTGGTTTTTGGCCAACTATTTTATTAATTATTTTGGCCTCAAGTAGTTTCATAGATAGCACAATTGTTCGAACTTCACCCCTTGATGCAACGCTTTGAGCTGTGTGGTCATTAATATAAAAAACTATATCGTGTCTATGTGGGCCAACGCTTGTAAAGCCATAAATTAAGTCTTGATCTTTGTTTTTTTCAAGATCGTTTAGTATTTTTTGTTTTACATCACCAATATAGGTGTGGGAGTAGTGGATAGATATTGAATCGTTATTGTCGGCGATTGTTTGATAAGTTTGGTTTATTAATTGGTTTAACTCTTCAACCACGCTAATTCGCTGATTAATTATATAGGCCCCTTTTTCGGCAATAGCTACGTCCCAGGCAAATAAGCTATCTTGGTTACTAATTTTATTCTTCAGTAAATTGTTGCGCTGTTTTAAAGCCCTCTCATACTTATTTAGTACTGTTATGTAAGATGGGTTGATTTGTGCGGCCAAGCGGTCTACAAAGCTTCTCCTGCTGTTTGGAGAGCTATGAATCAGGCGTAGGTCGTTGGGCTCAAACAAAACAACTGGGTGTTTATATTTTGGAGTTAGTCTATATAAAGTTTTATCATCTATTACAAACTTCTTTCTTTTGTTTTCTTTTGTACTATCAAATGAAATCCGGCGTTTTATATCGTTATCAAATTCGGCCTGAATACTCCACCAATCAGCCTCGTAATTTACTATATCGGTGTCTGTACCTTTAAACGACGTGCCTTGAAGTGCTAAATACACAGCCTCAAGTAGCGATGTTTTACCACTTCCGTTTAAACCTGTAATAACTGTGTTGTTTTTTGATAGTTCGATAGTCTTCTCAAGATGAGAGCGGAAGTTTTTAACCGACAGACTACGAACCACCGTCATATTTTTAGCTTTTGAGTGGCATTATTATGTGGTTATAACTATCATCGTCAGCGCCTTTTATAACAGTTGGTGCTAGTTTTCCACTAAAGCTAAATTCAATGTCGTCGCTGTCTATAACAGATAGGGCTTCGTGAATATAACGAGAGTTTAGAGTAATTTTTCCATCTTCGGTAATCTTGGCGCTGGCAACTGATGTGTTTTCACCAAGTTGTGAGGCAATAGAGTGAATAGATAGGTTACTCTTTTCTTTGTCGGCCGTTAGAGTAACACCACCACTAGATCCGGATTCTTTAGCAAAAAGCCCTGCAAGTTTAGTAATTCTCAAGAAGTCATCTCTGTTTATATCTACTTTTGTGGTGTTTGATTTTGGCAAAAGTTGTCGGTAGTCTGGATATTTTCCATCAATCAAGCGGCTAATTATCTCTGTTTCACCAACCAAGAATCGCACCTGGGTGTCGTCAAACAAGATGTCAATTTCTTTTGAGTCGTCGTCTATTGTTCGTAAGACTTCTTGAAGTGTTATAGCTGGAATAATAGCCGCTATATCTAGATCTTTTGAAGCAATTTTTGTCTCAGCCAAACGGTAACCGTCGGTTGCTGTTATAAAAACTTTCTTTTCAAATGAATGCCAATAAACACCGGTAAGTGCCGGGCGGGTAGAGTCGTTACTGGCGGCAATTACGGTTTTGGCAACTGCTTTTTTAAACTCATCAGCTGGCATTGTTTGATGAACTGATGTGTCTTCACTAATTGTTGGAAGTTCTGGAAATTCATCGGCTACAACACCGTTAATTGTAGACTTAAAATCTCCACTCTCTATTTCGATATTGTTGTTTTTTAGTTTTAGACTAACAGAACCCTTTGGAATGTTAGATATAAAGTCTGTTAGTAGCCTGGCTGGAATAGTTATTGCACCTTGTTTTACAACCTTAGCCCCAATGTGTTGAGTTGTGGCTATCTCTAGGTTAGTTGCGGCTACAAGAAGTCGGTTGTTGTCTGTTCGTAGCAAAATATTACTCAATATAGGTAGTTGAGATTTTGAGCTTGCTACTCGTCCAACAATATTTAGAGCTTTGTTTAGATTTTCTTGGGTTACTGTAATTTCCATATTCTTATCCTTCTTTATTATATATATTTAGTAGTAATAATAGGTGCTGTGGATTATGTTTATAAACGCGTTTTAACAGATTAAATTTTACATTTTTGTCTGTGGATTGGGGTGTATAAAAAACTTGAACAAAACCGTGTAAAAGTCGAGGTGGGTTAGTTGGTGTGTGTAAATACCCACCACTTATAATACCCATACCAACGTTGTTATACACAACATTACCACAAACTATAGACAGGCTAGACATACAAAGATTCCCGTATAGAAGAAATTTGTTCACGGACAGAAAAGTCTACTTTGACAGATTTTTCAATTTTCTCAACTGAGTGAATAGCAGTAGTATGGTCTTTCCGACCAAGTTCGGCAGCAATCTTTGGAAAACTCATATGAAGTTCTGAACGCAGTAAATACATAGCAACTTGCCGGGGCATAACAATATGTTTGTCTCTTTTTGGCCCAGTAATATCCGGAAGACTTGTCTGAAAGTATTTTGCGACCTTATCTACAATTTGCTTACTGGTTAGATATGGTGGTCTGGAGCGCCTTATGTCTCCAAGTAGACCTTCGGCCACCGAAACATCAATATCAATCTTATATAAATCTGAGTGGGCTAATAATTTATTTAAAGCACCTTCAAGTTCACGAATGTTACTTTTTACGTTTTGGGCCACAAACTCTATAACTGAACTATCAAGATTAATACCGGCTATAGAGGCTTTGGCGTTTAAAATTGCACAACGGGTTTCAAACTCTGGCATTTGAATATCTATAACCATTCCCATACCAAAACGGCTGCGGAGCCTTTCGGTTAGGTTAGGAATGCTTTTTGGCGGTTTGTCGCTACTGATGATAATTTGCTTATTGTTTTGGTGTAGGTGGTTAAAAGTATGGAAGAACTCTTCTTGAGTCTTTTCTTTTCCGGCAATAAATTGCATATCATCAACAATTAAAACGTCGATATTGCGGTATTTGTCCGAAAAACCCTTCTTTTTGTAGCGAATATGATCCATAAACTCACTAACAAAAGTTTCTGAGCTGATATACATTACCTTTAAGTCTTTATTTTTAGTAACAATCTCATTTCCAATAGCCTGCATCAGGTGAGTTTTACCAAGACCAACCCCACCATAAAAGTAGATTGGGTTATATCTAGAGCCGGGGTTGTCGGCAACAGCTTGGCTGGCATTATATGCAAGGTCGTTACTAGAGCCAACAATAAAGTTTTCAAAGTTATATCTAGGGTTAAGACCATTTTTGTTCGAAGGCTTCATAGAAACAGACGAGCGAACGTTTTCGGTTACATTTGTTTCTGTATCTGCTTCACGGTTTCGAACACTCTTAGTTTGGTGAGATATTGTATAGGTTATTTGCTGAGGTTTAACACCGTTTTTGGCCAAAACTTCTTTGATCTGGTCATTAAACTTAACCTCGAATTGTTTTTTGGCAAAAATATTAGGAACCGATATAACCACCTCGGAATCTGTATGGTCTATAAGGTCGGTATTTTTAAACCAGGTGGCAAAAGCTGCGGGTGATACCGAAACTTCAATCTCTCCTAATACACTTTGCCACAATGCCTTGTGCATATATCCTCTAAACTCCCCTAACTAAAACAAAAGGTTGATATACCAATGATACGCCAAAACAGGACTTTTCCACAAATAGAAAATTAACAACACCCAAGCGGGCTAAAAAGGGTGACACTTATACACAGCCGTACAACAACACTTTAAAACCTGTGGATAGACTATGTAAAACGGTGGATATAAATTTAAGGGGGATTGAAAAAAGACTCATTATAGTCTATAATCCACCGAGATATGCCAAAGCGAACTCACCAACCACACAAGCGTCACCGTGCCCGAATGCATGGTTTTCGTGCCCGGGTTGCTACCAGGGCTGGCCGGCTTGTTATAAAGCGCCGTAGACTTAAAGGTCGCGCCAAAACAACCATATAGTTGATATAATAAAGCGATGATAGCAAAAATAAATCGCTTTCACGGTCACGGCAGCCTAAGGTACTTATATAAAAATGGACAGACCCACCGGTCTCGTCTGTTTAATTTAAAGGTAATTAAGAACACCCGACGTAAAAACTCTCGTTTTGTGGTAGTAGTAAGTAAAAAAGTCTCCAAAAAAGCTGTAGTCCGAAATAGAATTCGGCGCCGGATTTATGAATATATCCAAAACCAAACAGAAAATCTAAATGATATCTACGACATAGCAATTATAGTTACCTCGGTTGATGTAGCCGAAATGGATTTTCTAGAGCTAACCAGCCAATTACAACACCTGCTTGTTGAGGCAAAAACCATCCCAAATAACCTCAAAGGCTGATATACTATCTATCAGACATTCTCAAGGGAACAACCGTGAATATATTTGAACTACTAATAACGCAACCTATATTTAACCTGCTTGTTGGACTTTACAGCATAATTCCAGGCGGTGATTTTGGTATTGCTCTAATAATCTTTACAATTTTTGTCCGACTCTTAATGTGGCCACTAGTTAAGAAGCAAATTCATCAAGTTAAGGTGATGCGCAAGATCCAGCCGCAAATTACCAAGATCAAAAAAGTTAACAAGGGCAATAAGCAAGCCGAAGCCTTGCAAACAATGGAGCTATACAAAAAGAACGGCGTAAATCCATTTAGAACGATTGGGGTACTACTAGTACAACTACCTATATTTATTGCACTTTTCCAGGTGATTCGAATTATTGCTACACACAGAGAAGATGTTGAGCGTTTTGCTTACAGTTTTATGGAAGGTCTACCTGCAGTTAAGTCTATTATTGAAAATCCCGACAACTTTAATCAATTCTTTTTAGGATTTATTAACCTAACAGATACCGCGTTTAGCTCTGGTGTCAACATTTACCTGATTCTACTTGCTCTAGCGGCAGCTGCTACCCAGTTTGTTATTTCTAAGCAAACAATGCCGCAAACAACACCAACCAAGAAGTTTGGTGAGATTATGAAAGAGGCTGCCGAAGGCAAGCAAGCCAACCAAAGCGAAATGAACGCCATTGTTATGAGCAAGATGATCAAATTCTTGCCAGTAATGATGTTCTTTATAATGATCAACCTACCAGGTGCATTGGCGCTTTATTACACCACATCCAACCTTGTAGCGGCCTTCCAACAAAAGCGCTTACTAGATCACGACGTTGAAGAAATTATCGAAACAGCAGAAAAAGATGTTAAAAAACAAAATACAGGCAAAAAGGCCACAGCCAAAGCTCGGTCTAAAACAGCCAAAGACGCCAAAATTACCAAGGTAACGGCCAAGGACAGCAAAACTAAGAGGAGGTAGTATGAAAAAAGACGAATCAATATTGTTCGCTCAAAAATACCTTGAGGATATGCTGTCATTTTTTGGCACCAACCTAACCGTTTCTTCGAGCTTTGAAGATGAGGTAATAGAACTAGATGTACCATCTAGTCCGTTTAACAGCATTTTAATCGGCAAAAACGCCGAGACACTACGGTCTTTTCAATATGTTATATCGCTTGCACTGCGCAACAGAGAAGCAGAAATTTCAAGAGTAAACATAGACATAGCCGGATATAAACAACAGCGAGCTGAAAAAATTTCCAAAGAAGCCAGAGAGTGGATAGAAGAAGTTCGCCGCAGCGGTGATTCTAAAGTTGTAGATCTTAATGCTGCCGACAGGCGAGTTGTTCACAAAGTTGCCACCGAATACAGCGACATTCGTACCTTTTCTGAAGGAGAAGGCCGCGAGCGCCACCTTACTATTGCCCAGACCAGTAGCTAGTCTTTTAAGACGTCCATATAGGCCTGATGAGTCTGTTTAGCCATGCGTTCCCAGGAATATTTAGCCTGTTGCTTGTAGCCCTTCTTGATTAGCTCCTGGCGGAGTTTAGGGTTGGATATAACCTCTTCTATGGCGCGAGCCATATCTTTTGTATCTCGTGGGTCGAAGTAGTGAGCTGAATCTCCATAAACTTCTGGTAGACAACTTGTATTACTACTAACCACTGGTGCGCCGTAACCCATAGCTTCTAAAGCCGGTAGACCAAATCCCTCCAGTAGAGAAGGGAAAACGTAAGCCTCGGCCTTGGTGTATAGCCAATCGCGCTGTTCGTTTGGCAAAAACCCAGTAAACAAAATGTTTTTGTAGCCTTTTTTGTTGAAGTATTTTTCGGTGGCAAGAGCGCTGTCATTTTTGTTGCCAATCAAGATAAGACCGAGGTTGGGGCGTTTTTTGATTAGTTCTTGGTGAGCATCACCCAAACGACGGATATTTTTATAGTCGCTTTGGCTGCCGACATAGAGCAAATACTGTTTAAAAGTGTGTTTGTAGGGCTTGAGCTTGCCGATTTCTACTTCGGATGCTAGATATATCGTATAAATTTTATCCATGGCTTTCTTGCTAAAAGCGACTATTTCCCGATTGCTGTAATTTGAATCTGTAAGTATTTTATTACTTGAACGAATAACGCTCTTGAATACAAAATAACCCACGAATTGCTTAAACTTGTACATAAACCAGTTTTTATCAGAATTATATGTTTTTAAGAGCGTTAGATCGTGGATTGTAGTAATCTTCTTACCACTATAGAAGACAGGTTGTTGCGGCATACAAAAGTGTACCAAATCAGGTGAGAGTTGCTTGAGAAATTTATTGAAACCAATTTGTTCGGCAAATGAATAATAATTAAAATCAGCAACAACTACCGAGAAGTTTTTGTTTCGCGGCTTCCAGTAGTTTTTGTCTTTTCCCCACACCAGCACAGAATATTGATTGTTTTTGTCGACGTCTTGTAGATATTCTAGTAGACGCCCAACATAAGTTCCGGTAGAGGAATTAATAAATCGGGCGTCGAGAGCGATATGCATGATATATTTATTATACGCTATAGCAACAGAACAAGAACACGAGGACTATGGAAAAACTATCAGATAATCTAAGAGACGTAAATGTAGATAAACAACAGCCAAAAGAAGACCTTGTTGAAAAGATAAAATCTTCTATAGAAGCCTCAGACTATAAAATTGAAGAGATTGACAACTCTCGGCCTTGGGGCGCGTTTTTCCGTATGGCCAATGATCAGGCAGACAGATTTATAAAAGAGTTTTTTTCAGGTTTAAGCCCTGAAGACGCTCGTCTTGGAAATCCAGACCTAGAACTTAGCCCAAAAATACTACTAGTATCACCCGAACAGCGCCTTAGTTGGCAGTATCACAATCGCCGGGCAGAACGTTGGGCTTATATTACCAGCGGCGGGTATTTCAAGAGTATAACTGATGAACAGGGTGAACAAAAAATGGCCAATACAGGAGAGGTGGTGCAGTTTGCCCAAGGAGAGCGCCACAGGCTAGTGGGTGCTCTTGGACACTACACATTAGTCGCAGAGATATGGCAACACTTAGATCCAGATAACCTTTCGAACGAAGATGATATTGTGCGGGTTTCAGATGATTATAGGCGATAATGAGTAACCTATTAAACAATTCACTTATGTATAAAATTATAAAAACCCTCAAATCGCCTCACTTTTTCCGGATAGTGGTATTAGTGTTCTTGATCCAGGGGACCTTCTTTGCATTAGCTGTAAATCCATCCTACGTAGAGGTGAGTCCAAGTGGGCACGAGACCAGGGGTGGCGGGGTTGTACCAGATGGTAACAGACACATAGGGGCAATATACTTCTTTGCAGACAGGCCTGTTCTTAGCACGCCTTTTGTGTCTGACATGCAGCCAGAAGATTTATGGATGGGCGACCTAGAGAGGTTCCCAAGTTATTTTTATTACTATGTACTTAGTTTTTTTGTAAGAATACCAATAGCTCTTGATGCGCCAGACACAGTAAACGTCATGGTGATAAGGTTTGTCGGACTTATTATAGGATTACTGGCTCTAGTCGTGTTCAGAAAAATCGTTAGAGAACTCAAAACTGGAGAGTTAGTGACTAACCTTTCTACTCTTGCCCTTGCTGTGACTGGATCGTTTGTATGGCTTGCATCCTCAGAAAACTATGACATTCTCTCTTTACTTTTCTTCTTTTTGTTTGTTCTTGCCGCTCTACGATTATTTACCAACAAAGACCCTAAGCAGATATATCTCATGGCTTTATGGTTCTTTATAGGAAGCATCACAAAATACACATACATACCTTTCATGGGCTTAGCGGGCCTCATGTCTATTGGAATTTTGATTAAATCGGTGGGTACAAGGTATATTATCGATCAAACTAGAACAAAGTTATTAGCTGTAAATAAGTGGGTTATCATTGGTGGTGTATTTGTTTTGGTCGGGTCTGCGAGTCTATTCATGGAGAGAATAGGTGGAAATTTGCTGCACTACCAGTCCTTTAACCCTAATTGTGAATTAATTCACAACAGCGAGGAATGTATGGCGTTTGGTGTTTATGAACGTGGTTACAACAGAGAGTTAGAAATCGAAAAAGGGCTTCATGATGATTTTGAGTTCAGGCCCTTAGAATACACGGGCTTTTGGGTACATAAGTATTACACCTCAATGTACGCATACGTAGGACACATTTGGATATATAATTTCTGGCCAGCTATGTATGCGGGCGCATCCATGCTACTGGCGCTAATTGTCTCGGCTTTTGTATATATCAAAAAACGCTCAAAGAGGGTATTAAACAACCCTCAGCAGAAGTTTATTGGGGTGTTGGTTGTTGCTCTGATTGCAGCGCAGTTAGTATTTAATATAAATACGTATATAAACACACAAGGGGCGGCATATGCTCATCAGGGTAGATATCTTTTGTCTGCAGTAGGTTTTGTGTATGTAATTATTCTATTACTGCTAACTCGTTTTATAAAAGAGGTTTCTGTTTCACGCAGATCTGTTGTCCTGGGAATTTTTGTAGGGGTTGGTATTATTGCACTAATTACCAATTCAGCACTACCGGTTTTCTTGGTCCACGCAGATCAACCAGAATGGTATACAGACACCTTTAGTAGATACTTTTTCAAGTAGCGAAAGGCGTCTCTAATCTGGTATAATGCAACCACAAAGCATATAAAACTTTACTGCGAGGGAAATAATGGCTGAGAATAAAAAAGCTTTAATAACTGGAATAACAGGTCAAGATGGAGGACATCTTGCTAAACTATTACACGAAAAAAACTATGAGGTTTTTGGTATTATCAGGGGTCAACAAAATCCAAAACGCCGGGAGACTGAAGAAGAATATCCATATGTGAAACTGATCGAAGCTGACCTATTGGATCAATCATCACTTGTTAACGCAATGAACATTTCAAAACCAGACGAGGTTTATAACCTGGCAGCTATTAGCCATGTCGGACATTCTTTCAAAACACCACAGCTTACGGCCAACGTAACGGGCAAGGGCGTTTTGAATATGTTAGAGGCAATTAGAATGACTGGCAGAGAAAAAACAGTTAAGTTTTACCAAGCATCTACTTCAGAAATGTTTGGAGGACTTGAATATAACCGGCCTGAAAAGGGTTATAACGAAGAATCGACTTTCCATCCAAGGAGTCCGTACGGAGTGGCAAAACTTTATGGCTATTGGATAACTAAAAATTATCGTGAGAGTTACGGAATGTTTGCAGTTTCAGGAATATTGTTCAATCACGAAGGTGAGCGCAGAGGCTTGGAGTTTGTAACGCGTAAGATTACAAATGCAGTGGTCCGTATCAAGCTTGGCAAACAAAAGGATATTGTTTTAGGAGATCTATGGCCAAAACGAGACTGGGGATATGCTGGCGACTATGTAGAAGGTATGTGGAGGATGCTCCAACAAGATAAGCCCGAAGATTTTGTGCTAGCCACAGGTGAGACGCACTCAATCGAAGAGTTTCTCGAGCTAGCTTTTAAGGAGATTGGCATTGATGACTGGAAGCCTTACATTAAACAAGATCCTAAGTTTATGAGGCCAGCAGAAGTTGATCTACTGCTGGGAGATCCTACAAAAGCGGAAAAGGAGCTTGGATGGGAGAGAAAAGTGGATTTCCCTGGTCTGGTAAAACTCATGGTACAGCACGACCTCGATGTAGAATCTAAATAGTTGGGTATAGGGTTTTGATAAGTAAAGCAAGACACACAAGTTGGGAAAGATTAAACAGAAAGACTATCTTGTCTACACCGTTTATGAATGTCTACCAAGATAAGGTAAAGCTTCCAAACGGTTCTGTAATTAAGGACTATTCGGTGGTTTCGCTACCCAGTGGAGTTGTGGTGGTTGCCACAGATGAAGAGGGTAAATTGCTTACGCAATTTGAGTATAAATATGCTATTGATAAAACCATTCTAAATCTACCCTCGGGTAGTGTCGGAGAGGGTATGTCGCCGCTTGAAGTTGCAGCCCAAGAGCTGAGAGAGGAAACGGAATCTATATCACGGGTACTAGCGATTACTCCAGAAGAAAGATCTTCAAAAGGTGTTTTTGACACAACCTATAACGTATCCGCTCTGGCGCTCACGCTTCCTGAGTATCTATAAGGATTGCGAGACAAAATCTTTTATTGTCTGGTCTAGGCTTATTTGAGGATTCCAACCAAGCTCATTTTGAATTCTTGATGAGTCACCCACTATATCTTTAATATCATTTGGCCTAATTTTAGATGGATCAGTGCTTATATTTAGATCACCTGATTTTGTCAGCTCCATAATTTTTTCTAAGATCTTGTTTCCGGCCATGCTGCGCATTGAGCAAACGTTATATGTATCATGCTCTAAGTTATCAGCAGATATAATCATTCTGTAGGCTCTTGCAATATCACGTACATCGGTATAATCACGTTTTGTCGAAAGATCACCTGTAATGACTGGCTCACCGTTTTCTTTGGCAACCATAATTTGGCGGTATAAGTCTGGTAGCAAGAAGCCCTCACCTTGCCCTGGACCTATATGGTTAAAGGGTCGGGCAGCCACAATATCTAACCCCCTGCCCCTATAATATTTTGCTTGATTTTCATTTAGTATCTTACTTACGGAGTAGGGAGAGTTGAAACCTATAGACGAACTTTCCGACAAGGGCATTGTTTGTCCCGAGTCGTAAACAGCACCGCTACTGACGATAAGTATACGGGGCATTTTATTTTTCTGACTAATATAGTGTTCGCACATATTAGTTACCATCGCACTATTTTTGTTTATGTATGTCTGGGGCTTATCAAATGATGGACCTACTGCGGCAAGACCTGCAAGATGTATGACTCCCACGACATCTTCTGTGTCGGGCCATGCTTCAACCAAATCTTGTGAATAATATGCCTCAAGAGAAGATGCGATTTGGGTGGTTGCCCTTTCTTCTGTGCCAATGCCAACCACAGAGTATCCAGAAACTTTTAGTTCTCTAATAAGATGGTGGCCAACAAAGCCGTTTACTCCAGAGATAACAACTCTTTTATTCATGTAACATATTATAGCAGCTATCTCGATTGCGGATATAGGTGGATCTAAGATATAATAATGGTTCATATGATAAAAAAAATGACTGATTTGAAAACAGAGTATAGATATCCTACTATCTTGCTAAAGCAGCTGGTGATTACAGATTTCAAATTACGCTACAAAGGTTCTGCCTTGGGCTATGTGTGGACCTTGCTTAGGCCACTGGCGTTATTTGCTGTGTTATATGTGGTGTTTGCCCAGCTTTTGAGATTTGGTTCCGACATACCTCATTTCGCAGTATATTTATTGTTAGGGGTCGTATTATGGAATTACTTTGTAGAAGTTACGTCTAACGGACTCTCTGCCATAGTTGGTAGAGGTGATCTGATGCGGAAACTATACTTTCCTAGATATGTAATAGTTCTGTCGGGGTCATTCTCAGCCCTTATAAATCTGCTTATAAATCTATTGGTAGTCGGAGTATTTATGACTATAAGTGGTGTTGAAATCACGGTAGGTATTCTATGGATAATTCCATTAATATTTGAGCTATTTATTTTTGCTCTTTCAATTGCTTTTTTGCTAGGCGCGTTATATGTTAAATTTAGAGACATTAACTATATATGGGAGGTTATTCTGCAGGCTGGTTTTTATGCTACTCCTATAATCTACCCAATAAGCATGGTTATCTCGATCTCACCAATGGCAGCAAAAATAATGCTGCTCAGTCCGGTGGCTCAGACAATACAGGATATAAGATACTTTGTTATTACGCCTGAGACCATAACAATAAGCTCACTCTACAGTAATACCGCTATGCATCTTATCCCAATTGGCATGGTTGCCATAGTTACCGCTGTAGGAGTACTTTATTTTAAGAAAAGAGCACCTAGTTTTGCAGAGGAAGTTTAGAATGGATAAAAAAATAGCAATAAGTGTAGATAACGTTTCAAAGGACTTTCGTTTACCCCACGAGAGAGTTGACTCTATAAAGAGCTTGTTTGTTAATCCGTTCAAATCAAGGGGTGAAGTAAAGGTTCAACATGCTTTAAGTAATATATCCTTCGATGTTAAAAAAGGTGAGTTCTTCGGAATAGTTGGGCGCAATGGTAGCGGAAAAAGTACTTTATTGAAAGTTATAGCTGGTATATACCAACCTACCGATGGGAAGATTTTAGTTAATGGGCGTCTTGTACCGTTTATTGAGCTAGGTGTTGGATTTAATCCTGAACTTACAGGATTTGAAAACGTATTTTTAAACGGTGCGTTAATGGGATTCACAGATAAAGAGATAAAGGAAAAATATGAAGATATAGTTAAGTTTGCAGAACTTCAAGATTTTATGGATCAAAAGCTCAAAAACTACTCAAGCGGAATGCAGGTTAGATTGGCTTTTTCAGTGGCGACAATACTCGCAGAGTCAGACATTTTGCTTATAGATGAAGTCTTGGCTGTTGGCGATGCAGACTTTCAGCGGAAATGTTTTTCTTACTTCAAAAAGCTAAAGAAAGAGAATAAAACGGTTTTGTTTGTTAGCCATGACATGAACGCCATTAGAGAATATTGTGACAAGGTGGTTGTTATAGAGGAAAACGAAATCATATTTTCTGGGTCATCAAGCGACGCTGCAAAAGAATACACAAAATTACTTTCACCTGATACCTACGATCAAGAGAATGCCATCGTGCATGCTGCAAATCGGTCTAAGAAGGAGGGCAAGTGGGGTGTTGGTGGGGTAGATATAAATAATCTAAAAACAAATAATAAACTGTATAAAGAAAGCGATAGTTATATCGAGATTTACTATCAAATATCTCCGGAAGAGAACTTTGACGACAAAGTAATACCTGGAATTACTATAAAGAACGAAAAGGGCGAGTCGGTGTGCGGCACTAATACAGAAATTCTATCGATGAGTAAGATGCACATTAAGGATAAAACTATTGGAACAACCTGGAAGGTGCCTAATATATTCAACGAAGGGATATATTTTATAGAACCAGCCGTTATATCGGGTACCAGCAGACAAACTCTTCAATGGTGGAATGATGCTATTAGTTTCAGAGTGATAAACAGTAAATCGTCACCTCATCAGGTTGCGCCAGATATTTCAGTCAAACAAGATACCGTAGCCTAGTGTATTTAGTAATGGCCCAGTAACTTAGAGGAAAACTTCTCCCATGTGTACCTGGATGATTTTTTCTTTCCAGAAGATATCAAATCACTACGTACAGATTCATCAAATAGTCGACCTATTGCCTCCGCGACTCTGACATAATTACCTGTCTCAATAACTATTGCCGAATTATGGCCTAAAGAGCTAACAGAGGAGTTGTCATAACACACTACAGGGCAGCTGTTGTTGTAAGCCTCTAATACAGGTAAGCCAAATCCTTCGTAAGTAGAGCAAAAAATGAACGCATGGGCGTTTTGGTAAAGACCGTTCTTTTCGGAGTCGTCTACGTAGCCGGCAAAATGGATTTTATCGCGGTAAGGACTTTCTACAATGGCATTACGAGCAGTGATATTTGGCAGTGTTTCTAGAGATTTAAACTCGTTTCCCGCAAGTACGAGTTCCAAATTGCTGCCTCTACCTTGTGTGATATTAAATGCATATACAATTTCTTCTATTCGTTTTCGCGAATCCGTGCCCCCAATATATAATATGTACGGCTTGTTTATTCCAAAACTGTCCAGCACTCTATCGCTGGCATCAGTTGCTTTGGCATCGGGGGCAAGGTTTATAACCGATATCTTTGATCTATTGATACGGAGTATATCTGCAAATGAATCTTTGACAACATCAGAGATAGCAATAATTGATTTAGACCTCTTGTATACTTGGTATTCTTTTTTTGACTTTAGGATGTAGTAGGACGATCGTAACATTGCTTTAATTTTTGACTTAATACCCACTGTTTGAGAGATCGCAAAAAATGGGCTGGGCAAGTATTCCCTCTTCATAATAAGAGGTATTAGGTCGTATGCCATAACAATAGTTCTAACTTTTCGGAATCTTGGTAGGCCTAAGGAGAAGTCAAATTGAACAAAACTGTCTATTCTATGTTTGCGTAGTGGCGTAAATCTATGAAGTGATAGCTTAAATAAATCCCAAACATCAGATAACTGTTTTATGGTGTTGTTTAATTTAGGAGTCGTTACTATAGTGTATTTTATATTTTTTGTGTGAATGCCAAGGTCATCAATTGGGTTACTGCCATCGAACATATAAAAGATGTAGTTATTTTTTGTGTCGTTTAGGTTTTCTATAGCACTTCGGATAACCACTCCGATACCCCGGTGCTGATGGCCTATCTGTAGGGCTCTCAGGTCAAAAACAATAGTTTTACTTTCCATTTTTTACCTCTTCAAAAACCTCGAGTAGTTTTCTTGCTTCGTGCTGCCACGAGAATTTATCAACCTGTACAAAACCTTTTCGAGCCATGGCGTTTAGAGATTGATTGTTATAATTCAAGACTTTATACATTTCTTTTTGAAGCATCTTAACTGAATCTGCATCAACGTAGATAGCCGCATCACCTGCTGCTTCAGGAAGAGACGAATTGTTACTTGTAATAGTAGGTACCCCGCACGCCATCGCCTCTATGGGCGGAATACCAAATCCTTCATACTTACTTGGATAGACGAAAAGAGAGGCGCCACTATAAAGAGCAGCTCGATCCTTATCTTTAACATAGCTGGTAGGCTGTTGGATAATATTACCTGCCATACGGAGCCTTTCTATAATTTCAAAAATTTCTCCATCTAGCCAGCCACGTGCTCCAATAAGAACAAGGGAGTATTCGTTCCTGGTTTTTTGAGACAGACCCTCATATGCAAGAAGTAGATTTTTCAAGTTTTTCCTAGGTTCTATATTGCCTACGTATAGTATGTACTTGCCGTGTATACCGTAGCGAGCTTTAATCCTAGAAACCTCTTCTACTGGCCACTGAAAAAACGTAGATTGGTCAACGCCTGGATAGATTATAGGGACCTTCTCTGACTTTATGCCGTAGAAGCTAGTTATTTCCTTCTGGCTGTTTTTGGATATGGTTACTATTCTATTGGAACGTTTAGTGGTAAGTTTTACGCTATTGCTAAGGAACCTTTGGTTACCAGGCTCTACATATTCTGGGTGATACTCAAAAGATAGGTCGTAAACTACAGATACGCTTTTTGAGAAAAGCAGTGGCCATGTGGTGTAGTTAGGGAAAAAGTACACATACTTGCCAAAAAACAAGTCATAAAAAGGCTGTAAGTTTTTAATCTTAAGCACGTTGCTTATTCGTAGAGGAAAAGGGGACCTACGAAATTTGAAATTTCTAAAACCGTATTGTTTTGCTATATTGATTCTTCTAAAATAAACTCCCAAGACTATCTCAACATCAGGTCGGCTATCTATTTGTTTATCTAGTGCTCTTAGCATTTCTAGTGTGTAGTGGCCTATCCCGCTAAAATGGGTAGCTACAAGCACCTCTGCGTCTATAAAAATCTTTAGTTTCTTTGACATTAACATTGATTATATAACAGTCAGAGAACTTGGGACACTTTTATTGGAGGACTTGGTCATCGGTTTGTGCCTGAAGCCCAGGAATGACCACCAGAGAACTTATATATAACTAGATTTCCATCATTTTGTAAGATTAGCCTAGAAGCCCCTGATCCGTTGGTTCTTGTGGACCACAGTGCCTGGCCACCACTTTTGTATAGAACTAAGTTACCATCACCCTGTAAGATTAGCCTAGAAGCCCCTGATCCGTTGGTTCTTGTGGACCACAGTGCCTGGCCACCACTTTTGTATAGAACTAAGTTACCATCGCCTTGGAATATTAGCCTATATTGTTTATTGTGAGAAATAAGTCGGTCACCTTTGTTTAGAGTTGCACCATATGCTATTTCTTCTGGATGATCTCTTACATCGGCCTGAATCGTAACCATTGGATCGTCCATCCACGAATAACCTTCTGCTACGAGACCGAAGCTATCGTCATAGACTCCTTCTTCATCGGGCATTTTTAATGCAAAGATAAAACTACCTTCCTCGCCAGAAGCAATAGAGGTTTCTTCAGGAGATGTCGGTCGGTTGGCAACAGCCCAGGATGTATCTTTAAACACACTATCGGAGTGGTTGCGTGGATCAACGGTGGCCACTTTGTAAAAAGTTTGTTCAAGTGTCTCTCGGCCTATATTTCTGACTAAAAATTTTACATATATAGTTTCGCCTGTCTGTACGATTCTTCGGTTTAGGTCTACGGTGCTAGTTAGGGCGCTGTTGCTGTAGGTTGTGTAGCTTGTGACTATAGAGTCATAATCACTGGTGGGCTCAACATCTACATCAATTTCAAACTTATCAATGTCCATCCATGCTTTTCCCTCTGCAACCAAGCCGAATGTGCTTGAGAAATTGCCAATGTCTTGAGGCATTTTAATTGCAAATTCAAACGTTCCGGTTGACGTAGGGCTAACAGAAGCTTGGTCCACACGGGCAGGCCTGTTTAAGGATGACCAAGATGAATCTAGAAAAATATTATCTCTGTGGTTACGAGGTGCTAGAGTGGCAATTTTTGTAAAAGAATTTTCCCAATCACGGTAACCAACATTGGTAGCAGTTACGCGAACATAAAGTTTTTGCCCAGGTCCGGCTGATATATTTTGCTCAGATATCTCAGTTTCCATTGACTGGTCCGAAAAAAACTCAATCGTGTCAACTGTAGCGTCGTATGCTCTTACCGTGCTTCCAAACCAGTCCTCAAAAGATGTTAGAAAGTTTTTACTGCCAGAGTAATAAGGATCTAGGTTGTAAGCGTGTGGAGTGTAGCAGTACAGGGAGGCGGTAGCTGCATTGAAGATCTTGACGGTTCTGTATGGGCTTGCGGAGGTACTTGTTCTAAAGCCTACTGTATTTCCGGGTAGTAAGCTTTTGTCATAGTAAGCTTTGTCTGTACTAGACGAAGCGGTGCAGACATAACTGCCAGAGCCCCAGCTATTGTTACCACTTGCTCTTTCAAAGTTGTATCTGAGTTGGAATACACCATTCCAGACCTGTTTTACAAAACCTTTCTTGTCTGGGTCGCAAGAGCCACTGGTAGGACAGGCGTAGCCCATAGCTGAGTCATACTGGCTTGAGTGAGGGTTTGTAGCGGTTATAAGCGATTGTTCCTTTTGGAGAGTGGCCATAGTTACTTGAGGGTTTATACCCCAATATCTTGACGCATCATAGATAACTCTTGCCGCACTCGCAGGACCTTCGTCGGTATTAAAGGTTTTTGATGCTAACTCTCCACCTCGTGCGTTCAGGAAGGATTGAATCTCACTAGCTGACATACTAGAGGTGTTACGAAAAACAGAGTTGGCTATGATGTTGTCGTGTGGAAAATTACTTGGTGTGTAGCCATGAGAGGCTTCAGCCACTCCGCTTTGCAAAATGGCCAATACAAACATCAGTAATAGAGCTAAGATTTTTTTCATTATTCTAGCCTTACGTTGACTTCTACTAAGTTTATCTCGTGTTTTGTGTCTGGGTCGATACTGAATACTTGCAATACGCCGGAATCACCATATGGGGATAGGCTATTAATCTTTGCGGAGAACTTGTCTTCTGAAACAGTTAACTCGCCTTGGGCAATCATGCCTCTGGAGTTGTCTATGATTCTGTAGGTTACGTTTTGTACAGTTGCTCGTCCGGCAATAGTAGTACCGTTGCCCAACACCCCGTTCTCCGTAGGGTTATTGAGAGTTATGGCACCAGAGTCTGAAGAAACCCCGGCGGTGTCTTCATTATTGTCTGTAGAGTCTTCTCCGCTAGTGTCGTCGATATCCGAAGGTCTTTGTCCAGATCCGCCCTGGCCATCGTTGGGAGAATCTACATCGGGGTCGCCTTGCGTGGCATCTTGATAATTTTCAGTATCGCCTTGGAAGAAGTAATAAATGGCGTAAGCAGAAGTGGCTACCAGCAAAACAGCAGCCAAGATGACAACTATTTTTTTTGTATTGAATGATTTTTTATTTTTTATTCTCATGGTGGTGGATTATGAAGTTTGTATACACTTAATTTTACATTCTATTTATGCTTTGGTCAATAAGTAACGCAGAGTAAGTCCGTAAAGTGATATAATGTATCGACATGGGAGACCTAAAGAAACCATCATTGAAATCAAATTTACTACATATTCTTAGTATTCTACCCCTAGGTATACCTCTATCACTGTCGGGTGTTGGTGTTGTTGCGATGGCATTTTTACTGTTGGAGAGTTTCAATCCCACAGTTGTGCTTGCTATTGGAATTCCTTTTGCTTTGGCACTTTTCTACATATTGTATCGGTTGCATCCTAGATTGAAGCTAAAAAAAGAAGACATAGCAGTATTAATAGTTATATTGGTCGGCGTTGTGTCGTGGGTTGGAATAAATAGTTTCCTTTCTTCTCAACACGTTCATGTAAACCGGGACCCCGCCATATACTCTGTGGCTGGTTTGCACTTGATTAACAGCGAGAGTGTCCTTATCGATAAATCCGGTCTATTAGATGGTGTAGAGGGTATAACAGAAAAAAGCCCTGGCTTTACACCTAGCGAAAAAAGACCAGACAAAATTTACGCACAGTCATCTCATCTTCTGCCGTCCTTTCTAGCTCTTGGAGGTAGTGTGGGGGGTAACTCATTCTTATTACACCTGAATCCTATATTCGGAGGTATAGCTATTTTTGCGGTATTTGGGTTAGCTCGACTTATTATGAGGTCTAGGTGGGCTTTGGTTGCCTCTATGGCGTTCTCCGTATCTTTGCCTTTAATATATTTCTCAAGAGATACTTACACAGAGCCACTACTAGCAGGTCTTGTTTTTGGAGCACTTGCCATGATGGCAACAGCATACAAATATAAGAAAGTAATGTTTTGGGCTTTTGCCGGCCTGTTGGCTGGTGCTGCTATGCTTACACGTGCGGACGCAGCCCTTTCTGTAATAGGGCTGGTTGTTGGTGCTGGTTTACTAATGATACTCGCGAACAAGGGAGAGCGTAAGTATGCACTTGAAGGTGCATTATCGTTCTTTTCTGTATTTGGAGCTCTTTCTTTTGCGGCATGGTACGACCTATTTTACTTTTCGACAAAATATTATAATGATTTAGGCGGTAAAATTACAGCGCTGTACGCACTTCTAGTAGTTACCTCGGCAGCGCTAATCTTACTAACTATTATTAGCTGGAAAACAAACTTATTTGTTTGGTTGCATGAAAGAACAAAAAGATGGCGAGTCAAGGTTGCTGTCATAAGTTTTATTGCAGGTTCTGTATTCTTAGCTTTTAGGCCACTTTGGCTTGAGAACGAGCGTAGTAGTCTTATAAATCATCTCACAGAAGGTCTTCAAGCGCTCTACGGCATGGATGTAAATGGCTATAGGGATTATGCAGAGATAACAATCAATTGGATGGTTTGGTATATTGGCCCAGTCCTGGTTGTTCTGTCTGTTGCTGGGTTTGCTTTTGCAATACATAAGGCTTTGACATCTAGAAACATAATATGGGTTATATCTCTGGCATCCATACTGGCTGTATCTATACTGTATTTTGTTAGACCCTCAATCACTCCAGATCAAATATGGGCAGCAAGGAGGTTTTTGCCGGTTACACTTCCAGGTATAGCTATATTCGGAGCACTTGGTTTACAAATGCTAAATGACTGGAAGAGAAAAAAAATCTTTGGTCTACAGACTAGGTCTGTCGCGATCGTCTTAGCTGTCTTGGCTATCACGTTCCCCTTGACGGTTAGTTATCCTTTCTTACCAATAAGAACCTGGAGCACACAGCTTACGCAAATTGATAGAACTTGTGATGCTGTTCCAAAAAACGCTGCAATCGTATGGTACGGTACAGCAGGCCTACATCTTCTTAGACCCATAGACGCAGTTTGTAACATTGACAACTTTAGAGCGACTCACAGCATGTATGATAAGGATTCCATGAAAGAAGCCTATAAAATAGCTGACTCTGCAGGTAAGAAATTGTATGTCGGAGTATATGCAAACCAAATGGCTCTTATACCAGATATTATGAGAGAGGAGTTTGTGTCTGTTAGTAGTGAGGACTTCTATACTTATAAACAGACTCTAGATAGACCACCTACTGGTGTTAACAAAAGCAACAGACATATACTGATAGGGGCTGTCGGTTCAGATGGAGCCATAAGATCCGAGGATAATTAGGTAGATGAGAAGAGTATTGTTTATAGCAAGGAGATTTCCTCCCTCAGTAGGCGGGATGGAAAGATTCGCCTATGATTTGAACAAAGCGCTAAACAGAAAAACAATACTCAAAAGCATTACATGGGGAGGGCCTAACAGATGGCTTCCTGTAGTATTTCCACTGTTTTTTATAAAAGCCTTTTTTACCTTACTATTTAATCGTAATGTATGTGTAATACATGTGCAGGACGCCGTTCAGGCGCCCATGGGGTGGCTTCTTAGCAAGATATTTCAGCTTCCTTACGTTATTGTTGCGCATGGACTTGATATTACGTACGAAAAGTTCCTATATCAAAAAATAACCTTGCCATTTGTTCGTAAGGCTGATGCTGTTATATCAATCAGTACAGCAACCGAAAAAGAGGTCTTGGCAAGAGGCCTCGATAATAAAAAGTCCTACGTAATTACACCTGGTAGTGGTGATGATTACATAAAACCAGTGGCAAACAAGTCAAAATTGGGAGAAGCAGTAGGGATAGATATAAAAGGCAAGGTACTTTTGCTTACAACTGGAAGACTTGTAAAAAGAAAGGGCGTTGCTTGGTTTGTTGACAATGTAATGCCAGATTTACTAAAAAAACATCCAAAGGTTGTTTATTTTGTAGTAGGTGAAGGCGATGATAGGTTAGAAATTGAAAAGAAAATTAAATTAAATAAACTTGAAGACCATGTAATCATGCTTGGCAGGGTGAGTGACGATTTTAGGTCTTTGTTTTATCAATCTAGTGATATTTTTATAATGCCGAACATTCTAGTTCCTGGGGACATGGAGGGGTTTGGTATTGTTGCGCATGAAGCAGCCTTAGCCAAATTACCTGTTATAGCAAGTGGTATAGAAGGTATCATCGATGCTGTAAAGCATAACAAAAACGGCAAGCTTGTTCAAAGCGGTGACAAAACAGCGTTTATAGAGGAAACATGTAAAATGCTGAACAGTGTAAATGAAAGACACAGTTTTGGGGAAAAAGCACGAGAATATACGCTAACAAACTATAGCTGGGAGGTTATAGCCGAAAGATATATGGAGGTATACGAGAAAGTCTGCGGGTATACTAAAAAGCCATAATTAATCAGATTAGTATAGTAAGTAATGCTATAATAAACCCACAATGAAGCGAGTTATTACATACGGAACTTTTGATCTTTTTCATTATGGCCACCTAGAGTTACTTAGGCGAGCAAAAGAAATGGGAGATTACTTACTAGTGGGGCTGTCGACAGATAATTTCAATGCTGGCAAGGGCAAGCAATCTCATTTTTCTTATGCAGAGAGAAAAAGTATGTTAGAGGCCATTAGGTTTGTTGATGAAGTTATACCGGAGAGTAACTGGGGGCAAAAAGAAAAAGATATAACTGACCGAAAGATTGATGTTTTTGTTATGGGAGATGATTGGGAGGGTAAGTTTGATGAGCTAAACGATCTGTGTAAGGTATGGTATCTACAAAGAACACCAAACATATCAAGTAGTGCCATAAAAGTTATCCATAAGACTACTAAGCCCACTGTTTAGATATGAAAGTAGATAAAAATAAACTACTTCACTGGGTTCTTCTTATAATTAGTGCTGCTAATATATTTATTTCGATGCCATTTAGGTTATTCAAGAAACGAGATAAGAATAGAGTTGTATTTTTTTATCAGATAGACGGAAATGTTAAAGCGTTTGTAGATTATATTCAAAGTAATTCTAAAATAGGTGTTGAAGCCTTTTTTCTGGCATTCCCAGAGTACCTGGGTGCATACAAAGGTAAGCATAACCTACCTACACTCAACATGCTCAGTCTAAGGGACATGATCAAAGTTGCAAGAAGTGATGTGGTTATAACAAATTATGGTGCATTGACACTCAGATATTACGCAAAGTTCACAGGCATAAAATTTGTTGATGTCTGGCATGGATTGCCTATGCTGAAAAATCAAACACCTAAAATCATGGGGTATCTTAATTACTATAGTGAAGTGTGGGTATCGTCAGAAAGCATGAAAAAATTCTATGTAAATCGCTACAAACTTAAGTGCAAAATTGTAGTAACTGGATATGCTAGGGTGGACCGCTTGTACAGAGGCGACTATGATGTACAGAAACTACGATTTAAATATGATCTACCAGGTAAGAAAATAATTTTAATAGCCCCAACTTGGAGGCACGACAACCCAGACCGGAGCGTGTTGCCTTTTGGGCTAAAGCCAGATGAGCTGGCTTTGAGACTGAACAGTTTAGCGGAAGCAACCAACAGTTTTGTAATATTTAGGGCCCATATGCTTAGTGGAGACGCCGGTGTAAAATCTAAACTTAAAAACATAAAGGCTATGCCGTCAAACAAATATCCATTCACAGAAGAGTTATTGGCAGTCTCTGATCTGGTGGTTACAGACTGGTCATCTCTTGTATTTGACTTTTTAGCAACAAGTAGACCGATAATATTTATTAATGGTCATCCACCATTCACTGGTCCAAAAGGGGCACAAAGATTTACACCCACAAACCGTTTTGGGCCTATTGTGAATAATTTTGATGAGTTTAGTGTGGTGGTTAAAGACTATCTAGTTAACCCAACCCATTTTAATAAAAAATTTTATGAAAAAATCCAAACTACCACAGGCATAGCCTACGGTGATACCTTAGACGGTGAATCTACAAAAAGATACTACAATAGACTCAAATATCTATTGGAGTCTTAGTAATGGCTCTTATGTCTACCTAATTTAAATAATGTTTGTCCAAATAATCTTGGAGAATAGTAACTAGAAATTAGAGATGTGGTTAGTATAGTGACTAGCCGTAAGAGCAGAGCTACAGCCAAGGTTTCATTAATTGGTACATCTACTATTTGTGCAGCTATAACCATTAACCCTTCTCTGATACCTATGCCAGCTGGAGTTATTGATAATACAACAGACCACGTTAACAATGAGGCTATAAAAACTGCCTTTATGAAAGCTATATCATATCCCAAACTTCTATACAGGAGGACAAGCAGAAGACTTGATAGTATTAACGATACTATGATCCAAAAAAATGTCTTAATCAAAGTATTAGGGTAAGCCTTCACCTTTGAGTATTCAACAGGAACAGCTGCTAATCTTTCTAAAAAACCTGTTTTATAACGGGTTATTAGTTTATATAGAGCCAAGAAAAGTCGACCCGTAGGTAGCGCAATAAGCAATGTAATAACAATTGTTATTAGAAACACTAATAGAATTGCCGAAGATTTATCAATAGTTTGCCCGCTACTTAAGTATATAGTGCATGCAATTAACCCTGATATCGCCAGTTGCATTATATTGGTTAGGGCGAAACTGGATGAAAATTTAGCATAAGACACGCCTCGTTTTTTCTTAAAATACAGGGCCCTAGCACTAGCACTAACGTAGCTTGGGGAAAACTGTCCTAAGAACCTAGTAACTGCCGTTAATCCGAGGATTTCATGTTTGGTTAGCTTTACTCCGTGGGGCTCCATAGCAGTCTCGTTAACCGATCCAGAAGAATATAGAGTAAACACCACTAACACCAGGCCTATAATAAGTAGATACGGTTGTGTGATTTTAAGAGACTGGAAGCTTGACCAATTATCAGAAACATACCAGATCAGTAAGATCGCAAATAAAAGTATGAGCAACAGGCTTAGTGCTTGACGTAACTTCATTATAAGATATATTTTCTAGTACTAAATATATATAAAAATATCATAACCTTGCCTCTATAAGTTCTTATATTGTATTTCTTTAGTTCGCTCTAACTGGTCTTCTAAAAGAGTTCTGTTTGTTCTTTGTAAGTCAGATATTACCAGTAAAGCAAACGCTAAGAGTGACCCTACCAGCATAGAACTACCTAGTATAAGAGACTGTAGGTGCCCGCCAGCTTCTCCCTGGAAATACAAAGCAGCGTAGCGAACAAATGGGACAAAACCTGCAATGAAGAATATGGTTCCTAGAGTAACAAAAATTGTATGCGGCTTATACATTACATAGCTACGAATTATAGCCGTACCAGACATGAACATGTGATGCCAAATGTTCTTGAACAGGCGAGACTCGCGGGTTTTTTGGTTGGTTTCTATGGCTATACTGACAATATTGAGTCGTTTGTTGCCGGCTTGGATGATTGTTTCCATGCAGTAGCTAAACTTAGTAACAATATTCAGCTTCATCAAAGAGCTGCGTGAATATGCCCGAAAACCACTGGCGGCGTCTGGCAAGTTAGTGCCGGCAGCTTTGTTAACCACCCAGCTACCGAAGCGTTGCATGAATTTTTTAAAAGGCGAGAAGTGAGCAATTTTGGCTGTTTCACGATCGCCAATAACTATATCGGCCTTTTTGGCAATGATTGGCTGTACCAAGTCGGCTATACGAGCTTGTGGGTATTGGTTGTCGCCGTCGGTATTTACTACAATATCTGCACCATGTTTAAGGGCGTAGTCTACGCCGTCGCGAAACGAACGAGCCAGCCCCATGTTGCGAGTGTGGTGTACAAAGTGTTTTACACCATGTTTTTTGGCAATCTCGACTGTTTTGTCGCTAGAGCCATCGTCTATCACTAGTATTTCTAACTGATCGACATTCTTAATTGTCTTGGGGATGCTTTTTAGTACCGAAGGAAGTGTGGCCTCTTCGTTGAGGCAAGGGATTTGTACAAAAACTTTCATAGCCTAATTATACCATTGCCGTAGACAAGATGCGGTATAATGGTCAGATATGATTACCATTATTATTGCCGGAGGATCGGGAACCAGGCTTTGGCCTTTGTCGACACCGGACTACCCAAAACATTTATTAAAGTTAGTTGGTGGCAGGAGCTTGTTGCAGTCTGCCTATGATCGCGCAAGTAAACTAGGCGATGATATATATGTGGTGACAGAAGCCAGCCACTCTGATCACGTAAAAGAGCAGCTGCCTGAGCTGGATGACGACAGGTTTATTATTGAGCCAGGTCGTCGTGGAACGGCCCACTGTATTGTGATGGCCATGGATTATGTCGCTAGACGACACGACAAAGATGAACCGCTTGCTTTTATTCACGCTGATCATCATGTCCGCGACGTCGAAGGATTTAAAAGATCGTTTGATGTTGCAGCAAGAGTTTCTGAGCAGACCAAACAGATAGCCTTAATAGGCATTGAACCCACCTTTCCGTCTACTGGATTTGGATATATCAAAAGAGATGGTGTAATTGATGAAAACAGTGGTGTTTATGAGGTAGAGTCATTTAAAGAAAAGCCAGATTTTGATACAGCAAAATCTTACATATCAACAGGTCGTTATTTATGGAACTGTGGATATTTTGTAGGCTCTGTTGGCGTATTTTTGGACGAGATGCAAAGAAATGCTCCACAACTGGCAGAGACATTTAACAAACTTGCGTCGATAGACATTAATTCCGATGATTACAAACAGGGCTATATGGAACTAGATAACCAAGTAATAGATATTGCTTTGATTGAAAAGGCTGACAAGCTTGCGGTAGTTGCGGCAACTTTTGATTGGATGGACATTGGTTCGTTCAAAGATTTGCATGAGGCAAACGAGTCCGACAATAAGGGCAATCACTTTAAAGGCGAGCAGATATACGATGATGATCTTGAAAATGTTTACGTACACAATGACCAAGAAAAACCAGTGGTGGTAATAGGACTAGATAATGTAGTCGTGGTGAATACCAAAAATGGCATATTGGTAGCAAGAAAAGACCTTAGCCAGCGAGTAAAAGATGCTGTCGGAAAGATGCAAGAGAGGGAGAAGAAAAATGAATAAGAAGCTTTTAGTTTTTGATCTAGACGATACTCTGGCGGTAACAAAGTCGCCGATTAGCGATGAGATGGCTGAAACATTAGGGCAGGTACTAAATCATTTTGAAGTTTGTGTAATATCAGGTGGAAAATACGAGCAATTTCAACTGCAAGTGATTGATCGCCTGAAGCTAGATGCGGACCAGTTGAGTAAACTACATTTGATGCCAACCTGTGGGACTAGGTACTACCGTTTTGACCCTTCTAGCAAAGATTGGGCGCTGCAATATGCCGAAGACCTTAGCGAAGCGCAAAAGAAGGAGATTATAAAAGCACTCAAGGAATCTGCTCAAGAGCTGGGGTATTGGGAAGAAAGCCCAGCTGGTGACATTATAGAAGACCGTTTGAGTCAAATAACCTATTCGGCACTAGGCCAAAAGGCAAAACCAGAAGATAAATACAAATGGGATCCAGACGGCAGCAAGAAAAAAGCACTGCGAGATATGGTGGCAGCAAAACTCCCAAAGCTTGAAGTGCGGGCTGGTGGATCAACTTCAATTGATATTACGCGAGTAGGAATAGACAAAGCCTACGGCATGCAAAAATTGATTGATGAACTTGATATTGCCAAAGATGATATTTTGTTCTTTGGAGACAAGCTGCAAGAAGGCGGTAACGACTACCCAATAAAAGCTATGGGGATCGACTCTCTAGAGGTAGATAAGTGGCAAGATACTGTGGGCAGGTTGCAGGCGATACTACACGTAATTTAGCCCATTCCTAACCCAGCCACGAACCCAGCGTGTATTCATACATTAGCATAATAGGTGATAGTTGTCAAATATTAGCTAGAGCTGTCTGATACGATCTTACGTATCTTGGTGATAAATAGGCTTTTGTCAAAACGTCGGGCTTTGCGCTGGAGGGTGCCTGGCAAAAAGTTGATGCTCTCGGCCTTCTTGATAGCCTCTACCGCTGAGTCGACGGTTTGTTCTTGAAATAACACACCACTTTCGCCGTCCTGGACGATATCTAGTGCTCCGCCTTTGCCGTAGGCAATAACTGGTGCCCCAGCGGCCAGGGCTTCTACTTGGACAATGCCAAAGTCTTCTTCTGCTGGGAATATATAACCCTTGGCTGAGCCTAGAGCCTCGGTGACTTTTTGGTCCGATGCGTCGCTGGTGCGGTCGGTAAAGAACTCTACTGTGGAGCCGGCTATGTGCACAAGGCTGTGGTGCTCGCTGCCGTTACCATAAACCCGCAGTTTGACGCCTAGCCTAGAGGCAGCTGCCACGGCTAGGTCTATGCGTTTGTACGGTACTTGGCGACCAAGTGCTACGTAGTAATCGCCGCGCTTGCGAGACGGAGTGAAGCGGTTGGTGTCGACCGGTGGGTGCACAACCATTGATGGCTTTTTGTAATATTTTTGAATGCGTTTTTGGACAGTGCTGGAATTTGCCAAGAAGATATCTACTTTTTGGGCGGCTTTGTAGTCTAGTCGCCTTTGGCCAGGAATGAAAATTGGTATTAAGAGGCGAATAAGCCAGTTGAGTTTGCCAAATCCGGGGTCTTTTTTGTACTCCTGATAGTGGCTCCAATAGTAGCGGGTAGGAGTGTGGCAGTAGCAGATATGGACTTGGCTTGGACGAGATTTGCGAATGTGCTTGGCCTCGGCGCTAGAGCTGGTGATTATAATGTCAAACTCGGAAAGATCTAGTCGCCGAAACGCCAAAACTCGAATAACCGGGAACCACTTGTGCAGACGTCGTAAAATCTTGGGCATTTTTTGGATAAATGTTGTGCGAATATCAACACCTTTCATGGCTTCTTGCAGGGCTGGTTCTGGCTGATACACAGAGGTGTAAATCGGTGCATTTGGAAAAGCCTCATGCAAGGCTAATACAACACGCTCAGCACCGCCGAAACTGGTAAGCCAGTCGGCGACGATTGCAACTTTTGGTTGGGGTTTTGGACTCAAAGTATCTTTCCTCTATCTGTTATGTTAGCACAACTAGCGGCAAGTGGTTTATAATACATGAGTAGAATATGTCACGAAAAAACACCAAGCTCTATAGTCTGATTTTGATGCTAGGCGACACAGTAGTACTTTTGGCGGCTTTTACGCTTGCCTATATACTTCGAGTTCAGTACGACCCCCGGCCTTTGCGGGCTGATGTTTATGCCTATGAGTATCTGTTTGATTTTTTGTTAATAGTCCCCTTTTGGATAATCATTTTTGCTGCTTTGGGGCTTTATCACTCCAGCGTATTTAATCGGCGCTTGCTGGAATGGTCCAAAATAGCTATCGGTTCGTTTATTGGCATTTTGATCGTAATTGGTTGGGAATATGTAACAGACGAGACAATTTTGCCAGCTAGGTTGGTGGTTGTCTATGCGCTGATAGCCGCTTTTATTTTGATAGTGCTAGAGCGAGAGATACTGAAGTTTATTCGCGGACAGTTGTTTAAATATGGGCGAGGGGTGAGCCGGGTGCTTTTGATTGGGACATCTAGTGCTACAAGTGATATAGCGATTAGTCTGAACAATACCGCCAAGAGTGGTTATGACGTGGTGGCCGTAGCAGGGCCTAAAAAGTATATGTTAGATACGATAAACGCTGAGCATTATTCCCAGGTAGAAGCGGCGCTCAAGAATATAGAGGCCGACAATGTTACGACTATCATTCAAACGGATCTTTATGACTCCCCTGCCCGCAACCAGCGAATTTTGTCGGCTGCTCAAGAAAATCACTTGAGCTATAGCTTTATACCCGGAGAAGCTGAGTTTTATTCGGGCAAAAATACAGTCGATGTATTCTTGGGATATCCAATGATCACCGTATATCAAACACCTCTTATTGGCTGGGGAGCGATAGTCAAGCGGATCTTCGATATGGCTGTGGTGTTGGTTCTGTTGCCAATTTGGTTGCCAGTGTTTTTGATCTTGGTGTTGCTGCAAAAACTGCTCAACCCGGGCAAGGCGGTGTTTGTAAACGGCAGGTTAGGTCGTTATGGGCAGAAGTTTAGCTTGTATAAGTTTCGTTCGATGAAAGAAGAGTTTAGTGGGCAAGATAATGCTGCGGCCGATATATTCCGCAAAATGGACAGGGAAGATTTGGCTCAGGAATATGAGCGCAATCATAAGGTAGAGAACGATCCAAGAATTACTAAGTTTGGTAAGTTTTTGCGGGCAACTTCGCTCGATGAAATGCCACAGATTTTTAATGTGATTAAGGGAGATATGAGTTTGATTGGTCCCCGACCGATATTGCCGTTTGAACGTAAGTATTACAAAAACCGTGGATCGCTGCTCTTTAGTGTAAAACCGGGGATTACTGGACTTTGGCAAGTGTCGGGTCGTAGCGATATGCCGTTTGAACAAAGAGTAGATCTGGAGCTTTATTATGCCCAAAACTGGAGCTTTTGGATGGATATCAAGATCTTGTTTAAGACTGCGGCGGCTGTGTTTTTGGCCAGGGGTGCTAGGTAGGTCTGCTAGATGAGGCTAGCTCATAAGGTATTTGTTGGCAGCCTTTCGGCTGTTTTTGTTGGGATAGTCTTGCATGCTCCACTGAGTGTTAGCTTGGGTGCTTTGTGGCCAGAGTATTCGCTGTACATCAAAGCCTGGAAAGAGATTTTGTTGGTAGTAGCAGCCGTGGCTATGGTGGTTATTTTGATCAAAGGAAAAAAGTTTGAGATCCTTAAACATCCAGCAGTTTTGTTGGTTGCTGTGTATGCTGCGCTGCACTTGTTGCTTTTGGCGGTCTTTTGGCAGGGCTGGCAGCCGTCTATTGCTGGGCTGATGATAGATTTGCGATATCTACTGTTCTTTGTCTTGGTGTTTGTGGCTATCAAGCTTTACCCAGGTTTGAGAACTGTGTTTTTGAAAGCCTTTGTGGCGGGAGCCTTAATAGTCCTGCTCTTTGCTTTGATGCAAGTTTTTGTACTGCCCCACGACGTTTTGAAGTATTTGGGGTATAGCACCGAAACAATTACTGCCTACCTGACGGTCGACAAAAACTACGACTTTGTGCGAATAAATAGTACTCTACGCGGGCCGAACCCGCTGGGTGCTTACGCGGTAATTGTATTGAGCTTGCTGGCTGCAACCATGGTGGTAGGCAAAAAAGTTAAGCGTACGAGGCGAGACCTAGCCTTGGTAGCGGTGCTTTCTGCCGGTGGTGTGGTGGCGCTTTGGGCTAGCTATTCTAGAAGTGCCCTAGGAGCGGCGCTGGTGGCACTTGGTGTTGTCTCGCTAGCTGTTTGGGGTAAGAGGTGGTCGCGCAAAGTCTGGACAGTTGTAGGGCTGGGAGCGCTTGTCTTGGTATTCGCCGTGTTTGCTCTGCGCGATAGCTATTTGGTGTCTAACGTTATATTGCACGAAGACCCAGTGGGCGGGAGCGCGATTAGTTCCAACGAAGGCCATGTTGATTCTTTGCTAGATGGAAGCCAAAGGGCTTTGGGGCAGCCACTCGGTGCTGGGGTAGGCTCGACTGGTTCGGCATCATTACTTGGCGAGGACGGGATTATTATAGAAAACCAATATCTTTATATTGCCCACGAAGTTGGTTGGTTAGGATTAGGATTGTTTGTGGCAGTATTTGTGGCAGTTTTAACGCGGTTGTGGCAACGTCGACAAGACTGGTTGGCTCTAGGCGTATTTGCTAGTGGTGTAGGTATGGCAGTGATTGGCTTGGTGTTGCCAGTTTGGGTAGATGATACGGTGTCGATAATTTGGTGGGGACTAGCGGCAGTTTGCTTGGCCGAAGCGTATAATGGTACAAAGAGGAAGAAAAATGACAGACTTCAAAAGACCAACTAAAAAACAAAGGGAGCTACTTAGCTTTATTGATGGATTTATAAAGGGCCACGGCTATGGGCCAAGTTATCGGGAGGTGATGCGAGCGCTAGATTATAAATCTGTATCGACTGTGGCGGTACATATAGACAGCTTGATAGCCAAGGGATATTTGAACAAGCGAGATCGTTCGGCCAGGTCGCTAGAGGTGGTGACATTGGATGTTTCGAGCGACCCGCCAGAGGGCTCGGCTCATCGGGCACCAACTCCTGCTCAGGAGAAGTGGTTGATTAATGCTATTAATGACCGTTTTGATACTTTGAGCAAGAATTATAGCGATCAGACTATGGATGAGCTGTATGTTTTGGTAGGAGCCCTCAAGGTTTTAGGGCTGGATGGTGCCCACGTGGCCATGAGAACTAGGCTGTTCGAGGTGAATAAGAATAAGAAGTAGATTATTGTAGTAAAACCTACTATATCTGGTCAGACAAGACAGGGTCTATTTGCCAATCTAGACAGACTGAGTGTGGGTGATGAGATTATACTCGAAAAGGGGGATAGAACTGAACTTACTTATCGAGTTTTGGAGGTTGAGACTGTTAACCTCAAAGACGTAGATATGAAAAAGGTATTGATACCTAAGAACAATGTCTTGCGAGGCATGAATCTTATGACCTGTGCAGGCGATTGGATACAAGATTCGCAAACCCTTGATGAGAGAGTTATTGTGTACACTGAACAAATTGACTGACCAAGGTTTTCAGCGTATAATTCGTCTAGTATTCCCGGGTAGCTCAATGGTGGAGCAAGAAGCTGTTAACTTCGAGGTTGCCGGTTCGAGTCCGGCCCCGGGAGCCAAACTAGATACCCAACAAGTTCAAGACCAGTCTTCCTGACTGGTCTTCGCTTTACCCCTGTTAAGCCACTGACTTTTATGAAATTCTAGATTGTTAATTATCCGAACTCTCACTCGAAACGATTCGGCACTCCAAGCTATCTCTTAGGTTACGGTTCTTGACCAATGCACCCTCGTTGAAAGGTAGGAGTTAAGTTCGAGACCGTAATCCTGCTATACTCATTTTATGAGATTACTACAACTTAATGCTTGGTCCATCCGACTCGCCACACGCGTTGAAGACATGATCATAAATGAGTCGCCCGATATCGTCACCTTGCAGGAAGTATTTGATTCGAATTCAGACATGGGATTATTCCCGGGTTTGTCACAAGTTGCAATTGACCTTAAGCTTCACCACTTATACTTTTCGCCAGTGTATAACCTTCAGTTTATGGGACGAAAGGCTGAGTATGGTATTGCGACTATTAGTAATCTAGAACTTACCGATAAATATACAGCATTCACTAATCTCGAATATAAAGATAATTTCATGTTTGATGACGATGATTATAATGTCCGAAACTTTCAGCATGTCGTTGTGCGTGATCAGAACGATAATGAGGTTCATGTAATAAATCACCACGGTTATCATGTTCCAGGCCATAAGAACGGTAACGATTTCACAATGAAGGCCTGTCAGCAGATAGTAGATTATGCGAGGAAACTCGATGGCCCTGTCATTATTGCAGGTGACTTCAACTTACTGCCAGACAGCGAGTCGATCGAGATCCTTAATAAAGACTTCCGAAATCTGACGAAAGAGTATGATTTGCAAACAACACGTACCGATCTGACACATAAAACCGAACCGTGTGATTTTATTTTCGTGAATAATGAAGTAGAGGTAATTGACTTCTACGCATCTGAGGTTGTGGCATCTGACCACCAAGGATTGGTGCTTGATTTTGAGGTGAAGGTTCAAGACCGTTAAGCTGAGCCA